>Ga0075012_10000836_pt1 | contig 32323 bp, 31 predicted proteins | sample All_14_2_FD_71474 | JGI IMG/M metagenome (GOLD analysis project Ga0075012, IMG submission 71474) | Freshwater microbial communities in response to fracking from Pennsylvania, USA - Allegheny Zone_MetaG_DW_15 | ecosystem: Environmental > Aquatic > Deep subsurface > Groundwater > Drilled...
TCCCAGGACCATACCTCGGAGGAATCATCCGCAACAAAAGCCGACAGCTGGAAGACCGGGCCACTCTCTTTAAGACGGCGGCCGAAGTCGAAAAGAAGATTTCTGCTCTCCCCGGCATCGTGGACACTTTTGATGGGGTGGTGGTGAGTGGCCCTTCGTTGACCTTCCTCGTCAACCCGGAACGGGCTTCCCGGCTGGGCGTCTCGGTGGCCGAGGTGGCCCGCACCCTGTCTACAGCCATTCAAGGCGACCCGGCCTCAGCTCTGATTGAGAAGGACCGGTTGGTGACCGTTCGCGTTCGCCTACCCCGTTCTAGCTTCACCCCCCTGTCCCAATTGAAGGGCCTGTTGATTCGCAGCACCGTAGGAGGCCTATTCCGACTGGACCAGGTGGCCGATTTGCAATTCGTGGAAGGGCAGACGCAGCTGGCCCGGGATGGCTTACGCCAGTCGGTGGCGGTCACGGCCCGCTTAAGCGACCTGGACCTGGGCACGGCGGTAAGCCAGATTCAGACAAAGATCGGGAAGAATTTGCCGGGAGTGGCGGTGGAGTTTGGAGGGCTCTATGAAGAACAGCAACGAAGTTTCCGAGAGTTGGCGCTGGTGATGGCGCTGGCCCTGGTGCTGGTCTTCTTGACGCTGGTAGTGGAATTTCGCTCCTTTATTGCGCCACTCTCGATTGTCGCCGGTGCCAGTTTGTCGTTGTGCGGCGTTTTGGGCGGCTTGTGGTTAACCAACACCTCTCTGAATGTCGTCTCCTTGATGGGCGCCGTCATGGTAGTCGGAATCGTGGCGAAAAACGGCATCCTGATGCTGGATGCGGTGGAGACTCATTTGCAAGCAGGAGAACCGATCGAACAGGCCCTGGTGAACTCGGGGCGCAGGCGTTTCCGGCCCGTGCTGATGACCTCGTTGGCCGCCATTTTGGGAATGTTGCCTTTGGCCTTGGCTCTGGGGGCCGGCAGTGAACTGTTGCAGCCACTTGCTATCGCGGTCATCGGCGGACTTTCCGTCGCCTTATTGTTCTCACTGGTCGTGACCCCCACCGTTTTTGCCGTGCTCTATCGAAAAGGTGTCCATAGCGGCAGATAGTAGTTTCTAGACTCGCATACGAAAACGTAAAGACTTCCTTTGGTAAAGCGCGACAATTCGATCCGGTCTCAACCGCCGCGTTTACCAAGGGTAGGCAAAAGGTCTTGCCGGAGCAGATGGAGGCCCACATTCCACCTGCCCGGCAAGCGCCTGGCGCTCCAATGCGGAGCGGTTTTTAAGGAGGCGCCGCAGGAGACTCTTCCGGCTCCTGCGGCGCCTGCGGCGGAAGTCCATCAATACCACGTCCCGTAATGGTTTCTGCTGCTTCAGACGCCTGCGGCGCCTCGTCCGAACGCTTGCGGTCCCTACGGCCTGCTTCCCACTGGGACCCACGGTCTCGCTCGGACAGATACCGAGCCTATCTCATCTAACCTTGCAAGAAGAGCCGCAGTCGACGGCCCACGGTCATAGGTCCACTCCGCTCTGCTCGGAAGCGATCGACTCAAAGACGTTCTCCAAAGCTGCGCTCTCCTCGCTCAGGACCACCAAACTGCATTGCAGCAGTTCATAAGCCTCTGCAAAGTCCTCCGAGCTGGTGGTGAGCCCATGAGCACTATCCCAGGCAATGTCGAGCACCTGCAACAGGTTGGCGGCCACCTGGAAAAGGGCGTCCGGAACCTCCGTACCCTTTTCCTCCAACTCATTCAGCAGTGATCCAAACTGGTCAACCTGCGCGTGCAATTCCGGGAAGGCGCGCTCAAAGACTTGAGAGCTGTTCCCCTCCCGCGCCTGCAGAGCGTGAAGCCAATTTCCCAGAGTATGAATGAGCGCCGGCGCGGTGCTGTCCATCTAGCGGCCCGTGGTGGAGTAATGCCACGGCTCGCTGGGAATCTTATTATAAAAGCCAAAACGAGCCGCATTTTGCTTCAACCAGCGGAAGGCGCCGGCGGTGTTCGTAAAGTCGATAGCGTTTCCGCTCTCGTGATTGGACCGGCCTGGCCGAGCTGCCCGACCCGGGCCATACTTGTTGTAAAGATTCACTTGCTCTTGATAGCTTCGCTTCCCGGAAGTGACTCGCAACTGAACCCCGTCCCGAGCGGCCGCCGAAACCATGCTATCGAAGTTCTGCGCGATCTGAGCGCCGATCGGCTTACCGCCGCGCATCACTGTCCCGGTCGAGGCAGGATTGCTCGGACCCGGGCCCTGAGTGCCCGAGGCTCCCCCACCCGCACCCGGGAAGCCACCGTTCCCAGGGAACCCTCCGGATCCAGGATAGCCGCCGCCGGCACCCGGAAATCCACCACCCGGAAACCCACCACCGCCTGGGAGTCCCTGTCCCGGGAGTCCTCCTGGAATGCCGCTCATGCCTGGCATGGCGCCCGGCATTCCTCCGGGAAATCCACCGCCGCCGGACATCTGCATCATCATTTGCATCAACTGCTGCATCATCGCCATGATCTGCATCTGCATCTGCATTTGCTGGGGATTGCCCATGCCGGCGCCCATTTGAGAACAGGGACAGCTCAGACCACCCATCAACGGTTGCATTGGGGAACCGCCCGCAGAACCGTTCAAGCCGGGATTGAAGCCAAAGTTGGGGTTGATCAAAAGAACCTCCAGGAAGGATATTAAATCAATCCTAGGCCAGACCACAGCGAGCTGCCTAGTCGGCAATTGTTGCCAAACAGCGGTTCGCGTTAACTGGGGTTTCTAATTTTATAAAATTAGGTTAACTCTGGGCCGCACCTTGACTTTCTGCAGACTTCCAAAGCCTATATTTCGGCAAAAACATTAATGTCTAACGTGATACATCGATATTTGAATTCAGAAAATCGTTGCGCCATGAACCATTAAGAAGAACTTTAGAGTGTAGACATTTTGTTGCCATTTCGCCAAATGCGTGAGCCGAAAAGGGATCCGTTCATCTCATTGTAACAACCTCAGGAGGACTGGGTTCTACGATGGATCTATCCTCGAAAGGAGTCCAGCGTCTTGACCTCTGGCCTCAGCTACAAAATCTCCAGACCCGTCTGGAAGAAGCAGCCTTTGCCAAGCTCCAGCAGCCTGGAGACAGTGGCCGCAGCTCCTAGAACCCCGCGCAAGCTTCTCTGCGCCGACTGGACCGATGCGGTTGGCCAGGTTCCCATCGTCAGGCTCAATCGCCTGGCGTCGATCTTCCTCACTCGCCAATGCTACCTGAAGCTGGAAAGCTGCAATCCCGGCGGCTCCATTAAAGAGAAAAATGCTGTGTGGCTGGTTCGCGAAGCCGAACGTACGGGCGCACTCAAACCCGGCGGCACCATCGTCGAATCCAGTTCCGGCAATTTTGGACTGGCCCTGGCCATGATGGGAGCTCTGCGAGACTACCGCGTGATGATCGTGGTCGATGCCAAAGCCACTCCCACCGCCCGCAAAATGTTGCGAGCCCATGGTGCGGAACTGGTGGAAATCACCCCCGAACTCATCGAAAAGCACGGCACCCGCCACAAAGCCCGCATCGCCACCGCCACCGAACTGAGCCAGACCATCGAAGGCGCCTGGTATCCCTGCCAGCACCACAACCCCCAAAATCCCATCGCCCATTCTGCCTTCACGGCTCACGAAATCGCGGCTGCCTTTCCTAACGGCCTCGACGCCCTGGTTGTCGGCGTCAGCACCGGCGGCCAGCTCAGCGGCCTGGCTCGGCATCTGTTGCCGCTCTATCCGAACTTGAAAATCGTGGCTGTCGACGTAGAAGGCTCGGTCGTGCTGGCCAGTCAGAGCGGCAACTATCAGATGACCGGCCTGGGCCTGTCTTTTCGCCCGCCCAATCTCGACTATCAATCCATTCACAGCGGTTACGTCATGCCCGAGCGCCTGGCCTACACCACATGTCACGGGATCGCCCGCAAGGAGGGCCTTTTTATGGGTGCTTCCACCGGCGCCATCGTGGCCGCCGGCATTCACCTGGCCCATCAGCTTCCCCCCGGCAGCAAAATTTGCATGATGGGCCCTGACCGCGGGGACCGCTACCTGGAAACACTTTACGACCAGAGCTGGCTCGACAGCCATCGATTTAGCCTCACCGACTTGGAGAGCCTGGAGACCGACATCTTGAGTTCTCTCACGCCGGTCCGCGACTTTCAGACGTCCTGATGGCATGGGCAGATCCCGATGAAGCAACTGTTGAGCTTGTACCATCAACTGGATGCTCGGGCATTGAGTTGCCTGGAGAATGTTTGTCTCCACAACGCCCCACAATCCGGCGCTCCCGAGAATGAGGTAACCCGGCTTGCGGATTTGAACCTTGTGGAAGGCCACGGCCAGGGCTGGAAGCCCACCTGGTCAGGTCTTGGAGTGATCAATTGGCATAAGCAGCTCCGCGAGGCGCTGGCCCGAAAAGTGCGGGCTCCTTTCCCACGTTCCGGAGAAAATGGCGTTCTCCCAGGACCTCCCTGCAACGAATTCCGTGAGCTTCTCTTCTGCGGAATCTACTGCTGGTGCGGAAGGTTACGCAGTGAACACTGTGATGAAGCCGTGCGAACGGCCAGACGATTGCTAGAACACCATCGAGATCGGCAACCTCGCCTACCCGGGAGACCCTTTGCTCAATGGGCCGCCGTGCTCCCCTCCGAGTTGCGAATCTTTCTGCAGCTACTCCCTTCTCAAGGAGTCACCATGCAGGACCTGTATCACCGGTTGCAGGGACAAGTCCGTTTTCTGGCCGTCCAGGCCAAGCTGAACTATCTGGCGGAGCTGGAGCTGGTCTACCTGGAGAATAAAGACCTCCTCTGGTATCCCAGTTGGGAGGGAACCGGCCTGAAGAACTGGCTCCACGAGCAATCGGTTCGGGTAGCGCTGAACGAACTTATGCCGGAAGTGCAGCCGGGCGAAAATGGAAATACCACCTTATCCCAGGCCTGCGAGAACTTCCGTCCCCTGCTCAGTCAGGGCGGTCGCTTCTGCTGGTGCGGCCACCCCTTTCACCGTCACCCACTCATCTAGGCCCCTAATTTCCCGTTAGGGACCAGTGCCAGGGTTCACTGGCGATCTTGTTCTTAAAGCCAAATTGGCCCGCATTCTGCTTGAGCCACGCGTAGGCCGAAGGCGGCCCCAAATCCAGCGCATCGCCTGACTCGTGGTTGGAAGTGCCCGGCTTGGCGGCCAGGTTGCCGGTCCCATTTTGATAGGCGGCATAAAGTTTCTCTTGCTCGGCACGGGAGCGGAACCCGGAAGTTATGGTGATGTTGACGCCGTCTTTCTTGGCGGCCGCAACCATGTCATCAAACTGTTTTGCGATCTGCGCTCCGATGGGCTTGCCCTGGCGCTGCACGGTCGAGCCATTTCCCGAATCGGCTTTACCCAGGTCGCCCTTTTCCTGATTTCCCGCAGATCCTACGGGAGCAGAACCACCAGATCCGGAGCTGGCGGAGCTATCTTCGCTGCTGTTACCACTCTCAGCCTGGCCTGTCTTGTTGAGCATCAAAGACAAAAGTAAAGTCATCAGTTGGAGCAGTTGTTGGTTTTGGGCAACCTGCGACTCCAATGTGCCCGCCAAAGCGCTCGGATCCGCCAGGTTGGCCAACGATGGCGTTCCATTGAGCGAAGCCAGGCGGCCGAGAGCCACCCCCGACCCATCGGGAAGTGACGGTAAGGAACCTCCCGATGGGAGAGCGCGTGGGTCGGTGCCGGTAGAGAGAGATGGTCCAAACACTGCGGTATCCTCCGATTGCTATTTCAACCGAGTATAGGGGCCGACGCGAAAACAATCATAAAATTCATTGCCGAATTGCAACATTTTCTGGTCAATCCTGTTGGCTGCTGAAAGCGCCGCAAGGGCCCTCGACGCTTGCGGCGCCTGCTCGACAGACTCAATCATCAACGAAGTTTACTGCGAATCAAGCGCCTGCGGCGCTCAGGGGGGCGTCTGCCTTCACGCTCTTTACGATCTTGTCCAAGATGCCATGGTCACTCCCGAAGCGGCACATGGCGTCACAGTCCCGCGCCAGGTCCGAAAAGAGCAAATAATGCACGGGCTTCACACAACTGGCCAGCACCGAGGGACGCTTTAATTGGGCCACTACTTCCTTTTCGCGAGCGTCGGGCGCCACCAGGCAAATTCGAATCGGCTCATCCGGCAAGGTGATAGCCAGATCAGCCAGACGCAAAATGCCCGAGTAGATCGAAGTGCTTTTTTCCACCTCAAAAGCGCAGACCAACTTGGAGGCTCCCTTCTCAAACCAGAGCACGTCGATCAAGTCGACGGTCGAGAGAACTTCCGGCGCGATGGTTAGGCCCGGTAAACAAGGCAAACAGTGGAACGAAAATTTTTCGCCTGCATGGGACCGGCCGCGGTCGTTGGAAGCGACCACCACGTCATACCCCAGCGCCTTTCCGACCTTGATCAAATGAAACTGCATCTCGGTATGCAGTGTGTCCTCGCGCCGGTCCACCTCAATCGTTTGGCGGCGCTGCTTTTGCAGGGCCGCCCGCTTCTTCTCCACATCCTGCAGAACGCTCTGACTGTTTTGCTCAATCACCAGTTTGCCAGCGCCCACCTCAAACAGCAGACCGCTGAGTGCTCCCAAATCTTTTGATAAAAGGTGGCGATGTTGCTCGTTCAACTGCAAAAGCGCGTCGCGCATTTCCAAATAGCTACTCCAGCAACCCAGCTTGAGCTTGCGCCCGAAGAGCAGATTGAAACCATTGATCATGGCTGTATTCGAGGGCGGCATCAAGGTCGGGTGCAGAAAGTACAGGATATTGGCAACGGCCGGTCCCAGCCCCTTGATTTTCAGCTCATCCAGACCGCCCAGCGCTCGCAGCAACTGCTCCTCCTTGGTGGCCGTCAGGCAGGTCTCTAAAAACTGGCCAAAGGCGCGCTTGTGGCGCTCGTTCTCGTAGATGTCGGGAATGCGCAACTTGGGCTTCCAGTAAAAAGCGTGGGCGGCGCCTTCAAAAACCTGCTTTTGCTCGGTAATGGAAGCCAGCACGCTCTCCAGCGAGGATCCTCGAAAATCATTCGGGAAACGGCCCGCCTTGATATCCCCAACCACCTGCTCGGTGCCTCTACGAATGGCGCGAAAGGCCTTCAACCGAGAGGGGCCATTGATGAACCAGGTATGATAAACCGACTCGTGGTCATCCCGATAAGCCTGGATGATCTCACTCAAGCGCTCCGTGGTGGACAAGCAACACCTCCCAAAGGAAGTCCAATGTTCCCGTCCAGCCTCCAAATCTCTTGCTTAGCGGGCGTGATCATGACGTAGATCATACTGCTCTTCCTGGCTTCCGTTTAAGCTGGAATCATGAAAATACCGCTGTTTGGAAAATTCTTTGCTGACCCGCTAAAGGTTTCTTTAGTCAACCCGGACACCCCTCACGATTTCTTCCACGATGCCTGTGTCCAAATTGATCAGGGACTCGAAAGCCTCAAGGCCTCGCATTCTTTGAGCGGCGAGCCCGATTTTTTCGAACTTATCCGCCTTGCCGAAGCTTCGGAGGCGCAGCGTTCCTTACAAGCGCAGGAGCAAGAGGCAAGGACCTCCATGAAGCAGGAAATCGAGGGACTGCACGAGCGGTTGGGCACAAAGCTAACGCCTCTGGACTGTGAAAGACTGCAGAGAGGCTTGGATGCGCACTTTTTGGTCCCTTCCCTCCAGGGACTGGAAGAACTGATCGATCGGCAGGTTTTGGCGTTCCTCTTTCTTCAGACCGGGCCTATGGCTTGGGACGAGTTTTCAGGTTTCCTAGAACGGTCGGACGACAAGTTGCTGGGACGCAGCTCTGCCATAAAAAACCAGGCTTTGCCTCTGTCACCCTTTCAGACGCGCCACTTGATCAGCGGCGTGGTTCCGGTCTGGAAGCACGCATATCCTGAGAAAGAATGGTCTTTATGGCTGGAGACCGCCTTGCTGGGAGTGTTCTCTGCCCTGAGGGCCAGGCTACTTCTTCGGGCCGTGCAGATTTGGTTTCAACGTGAGCCGGCTTTAGACCAGCAGCTGCTGGCCACCCTCCAGCTTCAGTTGCAAAAGCTCCGGTCCGTGTCCACGCTGGGCGGACGGTTGGACGATATGGCAAACCTGAAGTTGGAACTTGATGCCGCTTGTAAGGAAGTCATCCCCGAACTGGTGTGGTCAAACCTTGTTTCAAAGCTGACCTCTGAGAACGCCCTTGAGCCGGTCGGTTCCGTGCTTGATCCGGTCTGTTGGATGAGGCTGCAACCGGCACGGGCTGCGGCCAGCGTAGAAATCTCTCATCGGACCTATTACTTTTGCCACCGCGGCTGCAAAGAGCGCTTCATGGGCGAACCCGATAAGTACTTGGCGCCCGGAGTGATTCAAGGAGGCAAGAAATGTTAACTCGATTGACTGTATGCGCTGTCTTTTATTTAGGGATGGGGCTGGCTTCTGGCCAATCCACGGAACCAGCCGTTCGAATTGAAATAAAGGCTTCCCTTCTCGAACAGCGGGGAGTAAGCAAGCATGTTGGGTATTTCGTGGGGGGTTTTTACCCCAACTACCTTGAGGTTCGCCTTGGCCAGCAGGTGACCATTGAATTGAATGCTGTAGGAGGAACTCACTCGTTGGTCATACCAGAATTAGGATTGAAAACCGGGCCCGTTTCCTCTGGCGAGAGGACTGAGTTGATTTTCGTGGCCGATAGATTGGGAGAATTTGAGATCCTGTGTGGAACCGTTTGCGGCAACTTGCATCGACGCATGGTAGGACGCCTGGTGGTGACCGAGCCAGAGGAACCGTGAGTAGCAAATTCCACACGTAATTCATTCATGGAAATGGTCTACCTGACTGTAGAGCAAAATAGCAGTCCAGAGCGGCTGGCGTGACGGGAACCCGTTGAATCCAACTCCACAAGTTACCTTCTGAAACCCAGCCGCTCCAGGCAACTCTCAGTAGCGGGATAGGGCCCTCCATCTCTACTTCAAAGATCCGGATCAAAGCTCGGGTGTTGACCGAGAGGAAGCGGTGATCCATCCGTTTTATGAGTTGGCAATCCCGACCGATTTTGCGTCTAGTGCACTGTCAAAATTTGATTTTTGGGTAGACAGCTTTTAGTTTCACTCTCGCGTCCCCGACTTTCATCTGCCAATCCACCCCTTTCTGTGCTGAATTGACGTCCTTGGACCAAGCCTCGATCTCGTCGCTGAGTGTCTGAATTTCACCAATTCGGCGACCGTCCAAGCATTGCCGCGTTAGTGCGCTCAGCTCATTCTCGGCGATGTTTAACCAGCTTCCGTGCTTAGGCGTGTAGCAGAACTCAATTTTCTTGGCGTAAGCACGCGCTGCCTGAGGCTTAAAGGCCTCATAGAAAGCGCCTCTTGTGTGCGTGTTTAGATTGTCGCACACGAGGATGACCTTTTCACATTCTGCATAACGGCTGTCCAGAAGTTCAGCGACCTCGATCGCCCAGTCAACCTTCGTCCTTCTAGATCGCGCCTTGCAACTGCGCCAGCCAGCCAGGGGCTCAACGAAGAGGAACAAGCTGGCTGTGCCCGCTCTCTCATACTCGTAGTCAACTCTCTTGGGATGATTTGCCGTGGCCCTGATTGTGGTCCGCACCTCTTTAGTCAGTTGAACAGGCTGCTCGTCCATGCACACGACCGGCACACTTGGATCATACTGTCGCTCGTAAACATCGAGCACTTCTTCCATGCAGGCGACAAATTCACCGTTGGCATCAGGTGGGATAACCCAGTATTGGATCTTCCGCCCCGTCATACCGTTTTTTTAAGAGTCACTCGAACTGTTTCGTGGCTGATGGAATCAACGATAGACAACTCCACCACCTTTCGGGCCAACAGCCTCAAAGACCAGCTGGAGTAGCCTTTTGGTGGGTCACCGAGCCGAAGCGCGATTAACTCCGCCTGCTGTCTACCATCGAGTTTCCTCAATACGGGAGGGATTTCACGAACCGTCCCAACCAGAGCTTCGTCAAATCCACAAGTAACGAATCGTTTGCGCACATTCTCAACGGTCTGAAGGCAGCATCGGTAGGCCTCAGCAATCTGACCATCTTTCCAGTTTGGTCCATTCGCATCGGCCATTAGAAGAATGTTTGCTCTCCGGACTTTCTGGCGGCCGCCCTTGAGACTTCGCGTGATTTCCCTGAGGGCGTCCCGTTCTTGCTCGGACAATCTAACGACGAATTTCTTGTTCACCTCGGCCTCCACTTCGAGGCTAAGTACGTGAAAGCCCTTGAAAGTACCTGGGAGCGACCCCTAACTTGATGTCTGACGGAGCACTAGCCGCCTCCTCATAAGTCTCTTCAGCTCGAACGATTCCCGTTACAAAAAGAGAGTAGAAGTTGGGGAAGTAGTCCTGCTCAGCGCTCCGTTGGTGAGCAAAGATTTCGCCGTGGTGATTGCGAACAAGCACGGCCACCGTGCGATGAAGGAGATTGCACCGTCTTACTTCAGAGCGAGGAAGAGCTGGCAGATCAAGACCCTCTTCATCCACTACCGCTACCAGTGGGTCTCCAAAGGGTCCGGTGTTGAGCGATAAGTTCGAGTTCTCGAGCGTCGGCGGCAAGGGCACGGAGCGCAAGAAAGCTGCATCGTCCTCTGGCCTGGACGGGTTGATGAACATGCCCGTGCCCAGTTCAAATCCTGCTGCCCGGGACAGGCGCGGCACAACCGTCAGATAAAAATGGAACAACGGAGAACTCAGGGCCTGGGGATGAGCTGACCGAATGACCAGATTGTAAGCGGGATCGTTCAGGCCGAAATAAAGCCTTCGCAGGACGTCCCGCAGTAAGCCTGCCAGGTCGTCCAGTTCCTCGTCATTCAGCTGGGCAAAGCTATGGAAATGGCGGTAAGGAAAAAGCCAGAGGCAGTAAGGGGACGAAGCGGCGAAGGGCACAAAGGAAGTGAAGAAACGGCTATTTTGTATCGTTCGCTCAGAGGAATGCTCCTCTTTAGAAAGCATTTGACAAAAAGTACACCGTCCGCTTTCGTGGTAGGCCCGGGCCGCCTCATCCAGGCGGCGGCGAATTTGAGCAGGTAGAACCGGCATGGCCACCACCTGGGAATGTGGATGTTCCAACGATGTGCCAGCAGCCGCTCCGTGATTCTTAAAAATAACCACATGCTCAACTCCGGGCTGTTGGGATAGAATTCGGTATCGTTCGCGCCAGGCACGCAGAACCAGGCCGACCTCGGAAGTGGACTGCAAAGCCAGGGTCGTGTTGTGCAGGGGGCTTTCAATGACGACTTCGTGGCGGCCGATTCCTTCCAGGGTACGATGGAAGCGATCTCCTCGGCGGCGTGGTTCTTGCTGCCCGGGTGCCAGGGCTGGATAGCGGTTTGGAAAAGAGCGAACCAACCAACGACTTTGCTCGTCGGCAAACCGTAGTGTCTCATCCGGAGTGTTCACTTCCGATCCGGTACAAAAGGGGCAGTCCTCGCGATGGCTTGCACGCTGAGAAGTCAGAATGGTTTGAGCAGCGGCGTATTCCTCAGGGCGGCGAGCCCGCCCTGGAGCAATTACTACCCATTCCTGCGTAATGGCGTTAAGGCGAAGTTCTGTTGAAATTATTGAAAATCTCCGCTGACCCTGGGTATCGGTCGTCACTCGTGCCATAAGCAAGTCCTTCCCCGGACTTTGTCCAGAACCTCGTTGTGGGGATTGCCTGGCCGGCGTGCTGAAATGTCTTGATACCTGATCCAGGTCATACCCCAACTCCCATGAGGGAGTCACAATTAAACTCTGGAAAGAAGGATTGCTGTGGATCGTTTCCTTGTTAACGAGCGCCTTTGTTTTACTTGCGCGCCATGTCGCTGTAAGAAGCCGGGTGGTCACACTCTCGCGGGTAACATTCACGAGCGTATTTTTTCATCCATAGTGCTTGGCGAGAAGCTGGAGGTCATGGTCTACCTTCCTCCTGGTTTCTCGGAATCGGACCCCTGGCGTTACCCCACCCTTTACTTGCACGACGGCCAGAACGTCTTCGATGAAAAGCGCGCTGTTTTTGGGGTAGAGTGGGGAGTGGACGAGGCCGCTGAGAAACTCATCTTACAGAGAAAAATTCAGGGCGTCATCGTGATTGCAGTAGGCAACACATCTGACCGCATTGCACTTTACACCCCTTTTTCGGATCCCAAACACGGCGGCGGGAAGGGTGATCTTTACCGGATGTTTTTGATTGATGAACTGAAACCCTGGATTGACCAGAATTATCCCACCAGCCTGCGCGCCTCCGATACGGCCATCGCTGGATCAAGCCTGGGTGGTCTTAGCTCCCTGTATATTAGTTGGACACGCCCTGATGTTTTCGGCAAAGTGGCTGCACTGTCTCCCTCTTTGTGGTGGGCGGACCGGAGTCTTATCGATTACATCGCAACGGACGAGACGGTTTCTTACCCAGACAGGATTTGGATTGACGTTGGTCAGAGTGAGACTCTCCCCGATGAAATTGATGGCATTCCCGAGGTCGTTGCCGATTTGAGGAGTCTTAAAGCGGCTTTGCTCGCGAAAGGATTCCGACTTGAGGAAAGTCTTTTCTGCCGTGAGATCCCAGGCGCCGCCCACAATGAATCTGCCTGGGCTGCTCGCATCGAGGACGTTCTCCTCGCCATGTTTCCGATGAGTGACAAGCTCAGTGCCAGAATTCAAGCGGGTGCGCTTTGAGTCTCGCACCTGATTTCGGCGGGACCCTATTCCCCCTTCCAAATGTAAATTCAAAAGCGGATTATCGCAAAGAATCAAACCTTCCCGCGCGCGTCGTGAAGAACCGCAGGCCAGGGCATCCGCAGCGAATCAACTAAAAGAGTTGCGATACTTCACTATAAAAAGGGCGCCTACTTCTTGACCACCAGATCCATCTTGCACTTAGGACACTTCCCCGGCTTATCCGAAGTCACCTCAGGATGCATGGAGCAGGTGTAGGTGACTGCTCCGGCAACGCTCGCCGACGGCGTAATCGGGGCCGCAGTCGCTTGCGAAGGGACCGGGTTACTGGAACTGCAGCCCGCTAAAGCCAGCAGCAGACTCAAGAAGACACTCTTTTTCATAGAATCGTTCCTTTCGATTGTGAACTGACCGGAGCCATCGCCCCGGCCGAACTCTGATGTTCCTCGTCATCAATAGGCGGCAGCGTCTTGGGATCGCGTTTCCACACCTTCACGGCTATCCAGCGCTGCAAGTCATCAACCAGGCTGTGCATGATGGGAATGTCGATCAAGCTCAGCAGCGTGCCCATCACCAGTCCGCCCAAAATCACCGTTCCCATCGGGGAATAGGCGTCCATGCCGGTCTTGGGAAAGAAGGCCACCGGGATCATGACCACAATGGTAATCAAGCTGGTCATCAAAATTGGTCGCAAACGCGTCGGACAGGCCTTGCGAATGGCTACATTGCGCGGCATTCCCTGCTCACGGAAGCGCAGGATCTGGTCGATCAACAAAATAGCCGTGGTCGCATCCATTCCCGTCAGCACAATCACCGCCATAATACTGACCGTGGAAAAAGCCTGGCTTTTCATCCACAGCGCTACAAATACGCCCGAAAGCTCCAGCGGAATCGAGAATACCATCTGAGCCGGTTGCAGAAAGCCGCGGAATTGAGCCACCAGCACCAGGAAGATAAAGAGCATGGCGAACTCAAGTCCGCCCAGCAGGCGCGCGAAAGAGTCCATCATCTGGGTCATGTCGCCGCGCACTTCCAATCCGTAGCCGGGCGGCCAGTTCAAGTTGCTCATGGCCTTCATCATCACGAACATGGCCAGATCCATTGAATAGGGTCCGGCCATGCGGTAATAGCCCATCACGCTGACCACCCGCCGCATACCGTCATGCTCAATCAAGGTGGGCGCTTTGCGCAACTTGAAGGTGGCTAGCGTCGACAGCGGCACCGAACCGGCCTTGGGGGTCTGAATCAAGAGCTGGCCCAGATCCTCTGGAGTAGGCCGTCGTTGTGGTTCGCTGTAGCGCACCAAAATTTGCGCCTGACGCCGGTTGGGCAGCCGGTAGAACTCGTTGGCGTAGCCTCCCCGCAACGAATAGTAGACCTGGGAGGAGATCTCATCCGGGCTCAGCCCCACCTCGGCGGCCCGGCGCGGATCCACCTTGATTTCCCAGTCCGGGGTTCCCAGCACCCAAGAAGTACTGACCTGGTACATCCCTGGTTCCTGGCGGGCGATATCGGCCACCTTTTCGGCCAGCTCCGAGAGCTTTTCCAGGTCCGGTCCATAAACCAGCAACTGAATGGGAGCGGCGCTGGAAGCCATTACGTCGGAGCCCATCTCCTTGATCTGCAGCCGCCGAATGCCCGGAATGGTGCTCATGGCCTCCTGTTGAATCCCGTCAATCACCTGCCAGATGGTGCGCTTGCGCTGGGACATATCGGAGAAAGTCAGCATTCCGTTGGCCCCATTGGTCAAACCGACCGAATAACCGCTGAAATTGGGCAACGTCATCGGTTCATTGCCCAGTTCCAGCGAAGCCAGGCGCAATTCTGGATAGCGCGCCATGATTTTCTCCAGCTTTTCCACCGCCTTCTCGGTGGCCGCAAACGAAGTGCCTGGCTCCATCTCCAAGATCATGTAGCCCTGGCCCACGTCGGCCAACGGCATCATCTCGCTACCGATGAAGTAATAAAAGCCAAAGCCAATCACCAGGGTAATGAGCACGCGCAGCAGATTGACGAAGCGGTGGATCAGCAACCAACCGATCAGTCTTTCATAAGCCCGTTCCAACCAATCCAGACCTCGTTGCGGCGGGGCCAGCAGGAACCGGTAGAAACGAGAGTTGTGCTCTTTTTCTCGGGTCTCCTTATCGGCCATAATGCGGGCGGCCAGCACCGCTGTCAGCGTCAACGACACAAAGAAAGAAGCCAGCAAGCCTAACATGAGAGGGATCACCAGGCCCTCGAACATCAACTGCACGATGCCGCCACAAAAAAGTAACGGCGACAGGGCCAGAATCAACATCAAGGTGGAGGCGGCCACCGCCAGACGCACTTCAGTAATACCGTCAATGGTGGCATCCCGCGGAGACTTGCCCATTTGGATGTGGCGTTCAATAGCATGGATGTCGATGATGGAATCGTCCACCAGACGCCCAATCGAAATCAAAAGCCCGATGAGGGTGGAAGAATTGAGTGTCAGCCCTAACGGAATCATGCCCAAAATGGCCATGGCCAGGGCGGTTGGAATGGTGATCATGGAGATGAACGTGCCGCGCCAATCCCCCAAGAAAAACAGGACCACCACACCCGTCAGCACCACCCCGACCAACAGTTCCTCGACCATATTTTTCATTAAGATGCCGACGAACCTTGAGTTGTCGTAGCCCACCTCAAAATGAATGCCGGGGTAGTCTTTCTCCAGCCGTTGTAGTTCTTTGCGGATCCCCTCGATCACCTTCGGCGAACTGGCCGACGGGTTTTGTAGCACGTTGACCTCGATGGCTTTGTGCACTTGTCCAGACTCGTAATGATGATAAGCGCTACGCCGCTCGCTGAAGGTATCGAGCACCTGGGCCACGTCCTTGACGTAGACTACCCGATCGCCCTCGGCCTTGACCACGAAATTTTCAACGGCCTGCGGACTATCGGCCAGATTGTTGAGACGCACGATCGTTTCGCTGCTCTTATCGGTCAAAGTGCCGGCGGGCCGGGCCACGTTGTGCTTGTCCAGGCTATCGCGCAATTGCAGAATCGACAGCCCCTGGGCGGCCAGTTTTTGGCGATCGGCAACCACCTGCAGTTGGCGCCGATAGCCGCCAAACGCTCCCACCGCCAACACGTTGGGACCCGAAGCCTTGAGACGATTGACCACCTCGTTGTCGGCCAGTTGGCGCAGCTCGGCCAGGCTCCAACGCGAATCCCCGCTCAAAGACAGGCTCAGAATGGGCAGATTGAGCGGATCGATGGGCAGCACCCAGGACGGCTTCAAGTTGGCGCCGGTGATCGGCAAATCCGCCTGAATCACATTGAGAAGCGATTGCACCGAAGCCAGCGAAGCTTTCATATCCGAGCCGTAGGGAAACTCCAGCGATACGATAGAAAATCCGTCTTGCGAAGTGCTGCGAATGTAGCGCACGCCCGGCACGTTGACCATACGCTCTTCAATCGGCTTGGAAATATAGGTTTCCATCTCCTCGGCCGACAAGCCCGGCATCATGCTGACCACGCCCAACATCGGGCTCTCCACGTAGGGCATGAAACGCCGGGGCATGGTAAAACCGATGGCCGCGATCGCCAGAATCAACATGGCCAGGTAAAACGCGGCAATCACATGAGGATGATCGATCGACCAGCGGGAGATGTTGAAGCCTTCTCGCTCTTCTTTCACGGCTGGGCCGCCTCTTTAGAAACGGCCATGCCGTCGTGCAGGTTGGAGCCCCCCTGGACGACCACCTCGTCGCCCGGCGAGAGCCCTTTCCGGATGGCCACCTGAGTGCCGCTGACCTCAGCCAGCTCCACCTTCTGCCGCGTCACCGTCAGACCGCCTTTCTTTTCGCGCGGCACCAGGTCCATGCCGCACTTGGGGCACTTGCCCGGCTTGGGCTGACTGATTTCCGGGTGCATGACGCAGGTATAGTCTGTTTTATCAGGCTTCTGGGCCATGTCGTGCCCCTTCATCTCCTCACCGGACATCCCCGGCATATTGTGCCCGGCCATGGGGTCGGCCACAGGCTGACTGGTCGTTCCGTTTTTGAGCACCAGGTCCATCCCGCATTTCGGGCATTTGCCCGGCTTATCGGAGAGAACTTCCGGATGCATCACGCATGTGTAAACGGGCTTCTCTGAACTCTGGCGGCTGACCAGCTTCCACACGAAAGGCTGATTGTTGAGATCGCGCTGCAGGGCCTGAAGGGGAATCACCAGTTGTCGCTTTTCCGGCTCGCTGGCCAGGCTCATTTCTACGAAGTCGCCCGGCATCAGGCCCGGGTCTCGCACCAGAGCCTCCACCGTCACCGTGCGGCTGTTGGGGTCGGCCTCGTGAAAGATCGAGCTCAGACGGGCCGAGCGTTGCTGACCGGTGGATTGCGGGCGATAGCGAAGAAGCCAGCCGACCCGCAGCTTTTGAGAAAGTTCGGCGGGCACTTTGGCTTGCAGTCGCAGGCGATCCACCTGCTTGATCTTCAAAAGTACCGTTCCGGGCATCACCAAAGTGCCGGGGCTGACCGGGCGTTCCGTGACCGTGCCTGCCGCCTGAGCGCGAATCTGAGTATAGCCCAATACCACCTCGGCCGTGCGCAAGGCGGCCCGCTGCTGCTCCACACTGGCCCGGCTCACCTCGCGCTGTGCCTGGGCTTCGGTGACGCCGGCCTGCTGGGCACTCACTTTCTGCCGGGCTTGATTGGTTTTCAAGGCGGACTGCCGCAAAGCCACCAGGCGGTGGTGATACTGAGTGCGTGCTTCTTCGGTTTGCGAGCGGGTCTTTTGCAGTTCTTCCAAACTGACCGCATCGGCTGCATAGAGGTCGCGCATTCGGCCCAATTCCGCATTCCAGTAAGTAAAATTGCTGCCGGCCGACTTTTCCTCGGAACGCGCATTGCGCTGCTCCAACTGGGCCAGCTGAACGTCCTTTTGCGCCACCGCGGCTTCTGCCTGACTGCGCGCCAGCGACGCTCCACTGGAGATCACTTTAGCCTCCTCGGTTTGCGCCAGGCGTAAAGACTCGGCCCGTTTGGATTCCAGCTCGGCCGAATCCAACTCGACCAGCAACTGCCCGGGATAGACCCGATCACCGGGATACACCAAGGTTCGCACCACCTGGCCGGTGACGCGGGCCACCACATCTTCGTCCGCAAAGGCGCGCACCGTGCCGGTGTAAGTTTGCGTAGGCAAAAACACCTGGAACTCGGCCCTGGCCACCTGCACCGGCATGGTGCCGGGTGGGGCCGTCATCGTGCTCATATCCATGGCCTGCGACTCAATCACCGTCATGGATCCGGGCTTGCGGTACTTTTGCACCACCCAGGCGGTGATGGCCAGTGTCAAAACCAGCAGCACCACCATAAAAAGGTTGCGAATCATCAATACCTCCCGATCGCATAAACAAGATCGGCTTCCGCCATACGGGCCGAATAAAGAGAGCGGACCTGATTGTTGCGAGCTCGAGACAAAGCCAACAGGGCGTCGAGTACTTCTACATAGATGGCTTTGCCTACCGTCATCCTGAGGTGGGCGATGCGCCAATCTTCTTCGGCCCTGGCCAACTCCACCTTACTCAAATCATAGTTTTGCAACCCCGTCAGTAAGCGGGCCCGAGCGGCCGTGACCTGACCGCTCGAATCCAGCTCCAGTTGGCGTAGCTTCAACTGGCGTTCTTCTAGTGTGGCTCGGGCGCGCTCCTCGCGAGCCTCGCGCATACCCCCATCATAGAGAGGAAAGGACACCACCAGGCCTACGGAATAGCCCGTCTCGCTGCGCGCCATCGCAAACGGATCGGTGCGCGTGCTTTCCAGCATTCCCACCAGGTAGCCCTTGGGGCTATATTCTGAAACCGCCGCCGAGACCAACTGGTCCCCTTCCTCCACTGCATAGCGCGCGGCCACGATGTCACTGCGCTCGGCCAGTGCCGTGGCCAAAAGCTCAGGTAACGACGCAGGAGGGATCGGAGGACTTTCCTCTTTGGGTAACTCAAAGTTCGAATCCACGGCCACCCCCATGGCCGTTTTAAGAGCCACCTCTTTCTCGGTCTGCTCGGCCTGGAGTTCGTTCTGGCGCTGCTGCGTGGCAGCCACCTCCGCCTGGGCTCGCAAGCGCACGAAAGGAGCCGCCTTGCCCACTCGCAGTTGCTCCTGCGCAATGCGCTCCATTTCCTGGTTTTGAGAAAGTTGCCAGGTTAACACCTGGAAGTTGGCACGCGTTTCTTGCACTTTGAAGTAGTTGACGCGCACCTGTCTGGCCGTCTCGCGCAAAGAAAAAGCGGTGCGTGCCACCGCACCCTTCTCCGACTGCTCGGCCGCCTGCAATTGATGTTCTAAAGCCCCGCCCGTGAAAAGCGGCATCATGAACATCGCGCTGGCGCTGAGAGCGCCGGGACGGTCGTAAAGTTGAATAAAGTTGGGCATCACGCCCGGCGCCGATTGATAGATCATCGGCATCGTGCTGCGCATCCCATAGCCGTTCAAGCTCAACTGGGGCCGAGTCTGCGAGCGAGCCTCGTCGGTCATGGCGGCCTGCTGGCGCAATTGAGCTCGACTCATGGCCAGCGACAGGCTGTTCTCCAGTCCGAGCTGAACCGCCGTTTCCGCATTCAAAGGCCCGGCCAGGCTTGGAAAGCCGCCCACGCCCTTTTCAGGGGGATTTACCTTTTCTTCCGTTTGCGCGCCAACGGGGCCGACAGCCAGGCTGAACGTCAAAACCAAACGTCCGGCCAGGCTCAAAAGGCTCCTGCGGCGGCATGTGACTTTTACCATGCCTCACCTGCTCAATAGAAATGGGGTTTAACTGAGCAAGGCCGCCGGAGGAGGTAAATTCAGCAAAGAGGCCAGCAAAGGCGGAGACAGCGGTAAGACCCACCCACCAGGAACCTGCTGGCGTGTATCCAGACTCTCCAGCGGTAGCCTTACAAAAACAACCACCATTTCGCAGCACAAAGCGATGGCGGCCAGCCTCTCCTGGGGAACGACCAGCGGGGACTGGAGTAACGCCTGAGATTGCTCGGGATTACAGCTCAAACCACAGGTCGAAGAATCCGGCTGGTCATGACAGCAACAGGGCCTCTCGGATTGGATGGCCGCACAGCAGCAAGCCCGGCTCCCCATAACCTGGAAAACCGCAGGACTCAGTCCCAAGGCCAAAAGCACCATACAGAGCCACAACTGACGTATAAGAAACACTGGTTAATTGGTTTTCTCGTTCGCGGGAGCTTCCCTCTTTAACCGGTCCAATCGGAGCCAGCGCAAGCGCAAAGCGTTGCCAATCACGGAAACCGAACTCAAGCTCATGGCCGCGGCCGCAATCATCGGGTTGAGTAACCAACCCGTAAACGGATAAAGCACTCCGCCAGCCAGCGGTACTCCCAGTCCGTTGTATACAAACGCAAAAAACAGGTTCTGGCGAATGTTTCTCATCACCGCACGGCTGAGCTGAATCGCTTGTACCAGCGTTGCCAGGTCGCCCTTCACCAAAGTCACGCCCGCACTTTCGATGGCGATATCCGTGCCGGTTCCCATCGCAATGCCTACGTCGGCCTGGGCCAGCGCCGGCGCATCATTGATACCGTCGCCCGCCATAGCCACACGCTTACCCTGGCCCTGTAGAAAAGCCACCATTTCACTCTTTTGCTGCGGCGACATGTCGGCATGGAACTCGTGCAGGCCTACCTGCCGCGCCACCGCCTGCGCGGTGGTTGGATTGTCCCCCGTCAGCATGATGACCTGGATGCCTTGCTCTACCAGTTCTCGCAAGGCCGGTTGAGCCGACTCCTTGACCGGATCAGCCACTGCGATGAGACCGGCCGGTTGCCCGTCCACGGCCACAAACACAACCGTTTGCCCCAGTCTGCGCAGGCGGTCCGCCTGATTTTCGAGGTCCTCAAAGACCATTCCCTTTTCCTTTAAGAAGGCGGGATTGCCCACCATCCAGTGTCGGGAACCCAGCTGGCCCTCGATCCCTTTGCCGGTGACCGATTGAAAACCCTCGACCGCACTCAACTTGAGCCCTCGTGAGCGAGCGCCCTGCACAATCGCGTGCCCCAAAGGATGTTCCGAAGCCTGCTCCAGACTGGCGGCCGCGGCCAGTAACTGGTCCTCGCCACTTTCTTCGCCCACCGCCAGCACCCGGATGAGTTTAGGCTTACCTTCCGTCAGAGTGCCGGTTTTATCGATGACCAGCACCTGAATGCCCCCGAGGGCTTCCAGAGACTCGGCGTTTTTGAAGAGGATTCCCGCCTGCGCTGCACGGCCTGTACCCACCACGATCGACATGGGCGTAGCCAGGCCCAGAGCGCAAGGGCAGGCAATGATGAGCACGGCCACCGCGTTCACCAGACCGTAGGAAAAGGCCGGCGAAGGACCCCACAGAGTCCAGCTCAACAAGGTCAACAGCGCTACTGCCACCACGGCCGGCACAAACCATCCCGCCACCTGGTCGGCCAATTTTTGAATCGGCGCTCGACTGCGCTGCGCCTGAGCCACCATCTGAATGATGCGGGCCAATAACGTCTCCCCGCCCACCTTTTCCGCCCGAATCACCAGGCCTCCAGTGCCATTTACCGTGCCCCCGGATACCGGATCTCCAGCTTGTTTGGCCACCGGCACGGGTTCGCCGCTCAGCATCGACTCGTCGATGCTGCTTTCTCCCTCCAGCACCACTCCGTCGACAGGGATTTTCTCACCGGGCCGAACGCGCAGGCGATTTCCCACCTCCACCTTTTCTAGAGGCACGTCTTCCTCGTGACCTTCTTCTCCCAGCAAGCGAGCGGTGGTGGCCTTCAAGCCCAGCAGTTTTTGCAAAGCGCTGCCGGCCTGGCCTCGCGCTCTTAACTCCAGGACTTGACCGAATAAAACCAGCACCACTATGGTAACCGCCGACTCGAAATAGAGTCCCAGCATCCCGTGCTCGTCCCGCAAGGAGGCAGGAAAAAGCTCGGGGGCGATCACCGCCAGCGCGCTGTAACCGTAGGAAACTCCCACTCCCAAAGCGATCAGGGTAAACATGTTCCAGTGGCGATTTTTCAGCGATTGCAGTCCTCGCTCAAAAAACGGCTTCCCGCTCCAAAAGACGACCGGCGTGGCCAGCAGCAACTCCAGCCAGGAGGAATACATGGGCATCTTCCAACCCATCAGCATCGGACCCATCGACACCAGCAGCAATGGCACCGCAAACAATAAACCCACCAGAAACCGGCCTTGCATATCGGCCAGCTCCGGATCGGGGCCGCTCACCGCCGAAGCGTCTTCCGGCTCCAAAGCCATGCCACACTTGGGACAGGGCCCCGGGCCTTGCTGGCGCACTTCCGGGTGCATCGGGCAAGTATAGATGGCGGTTAGGTCGGCCGCACTGGGCTCGGTACGAGGTGCTAAATAGCGTTCGGGATCTTGCACAAACTTATCTTTGCAGCCGGCGCTACAGAAATAATAAGGCTTTTCGTCATGCACGTGGCGCCAGCGTGCACTAGTGGCAACGCTCATGCCACAAACCGGGTCCGTCTCACCTTTAGTGGACTCGGACTGACCGCCGCTACAACAGGATTTCATCACCCAAGAGCCTCCTCTTCCGGGGCTCGCGCTTACGGCCAAAGCGCCGTAAGCGCAGCCTCCGCTTTTGACCTACTTGGGTTGTTTCCCAAAAACGACTTTGTTGGCGTGCATCATCTCGCCCGACTCCATCACGTCCACCACCACCTTGTCGCCCACCTTCAGTTCCTTCAGGGTGGCTTTCTTACGGCTTTTCTCATAAACCGTCGAGGGCATCAACATCAGTTCCATATCTTTGCCCTCGCTCTTGACCACCAGCGCTTGAGGGGTGATCGAAACCACTACCCCCTTCACATGTTCGCCGCCACCGTGGGCTAAAGCGGACCAGGCCAGGCCGGCCGTCATAATCAAAGTGGCAAAAAGCTTGTTACTCATAAAAAGATCCTTTCATTCTAGAAAAAGTTAGCTATTGAGGAAGTCTTCGGCTTCCTTTTCTTCTTGTTTTTGGTCTGGCGTTTGCGGATTGAGTTGCTTCATGCGCTGAAGGTCCTCTTCGGTTTGGAGGCGCAAACGCTTGATAAATCGCACCAGGGCCCAGGTCGTTTTGTCGTCGGTCTTGCCGGCCTCTCCAAAGGCCGGCATACCGCTCAAGCGGACCCCGTTTTGAATCGTGTAGTAGAGCTCTCCATCGGAAAGCTGGCTTTCTTTCAGAACCGGAGCCTTGGGGTAGAGGTTCTGGCCAATCAAAGTGTTGCCATTGCCGTCGTTGTTGTGGCAAACCGCGCAGTGATCGGCGAAGTGCTCCATGCCCAGGCGATAGGTCTGGTCATCGTCCGCCAGGGGATTGGTCAGATTCTTGTAGGTTTTCGGTATGGCTGCTCGACGCGCGGCCGTGGCCACCCACTTTTCGACGGCGGACGGCTCCTCTCGAGCACTGAACCCTCGGTCCAGCATGCGGTAGGTGAGCCAGCCCGCCACGGCCAGAGCCCCGAAAAGGATCAGTAGAAAAAGTCGGCCGAGCCTTTTCACGGTAGCCACACCGTTTTTGCAATGCAGTAGCCAGGGCACGGAATTTGCTGCATGGTGAAACCCTTCTGTCGTAATTTTGTCTTAGACGAGAAGGATCAACGGGGGAGGCAGATTCAGCTCGGACTGTAAAAGCAAGGGACATCGAGACCTGGGCTGGCGGCAGGCCGGATTCGAAGCCGTCCCGATCGGACACAGCCTCTCCTGGCGCTGAGGGGCGGCCTGGCCAGGAGGAGTGGGACAGTCCACCCAAATCTCCTCATCGGAAGCGGAAGGGTTGTCCAAAACCGCCTCAAGACCCGTGGTGGCACACTCCAGGCTGCTGCAACCAGATTCCGGGTCTTGCCGACAGTGGCAGCTAACCAGGGCCGCGGCGTCTGGGGAACAACAACAAGCGTCGCTCCCCAGACGGCCCAGCCAGGGCGCAAATACCAGCAGCACCAGGAGCACCCACAGGCCCAGCCCCCTCCAGGCCAACCACCCCTTCATCCGCTAACCGCCACGTTTCTGCCGGACACGGCGAATCACTTCATTGTAAATCGAGCCCGGTTTAAGCATCCCTGGCATCGACATCTCACCGGACATTCCCGACATATCGTGTCCCTTCATCGACTGGTCACCGGACATCTTGGACATGTCTTGTCCCTTCATCGACTGATCGCCGGACATCTTGGACATGTCTTGTCCCTTCATCGACTGATCGCCGGACATCTTCGACATGTCATGCCCAGGCATGCTCATGCTTTTTCCGGACATCACCTTATCATAGAGATCCTCCGGAAGCACGCGAAACAATGTCATCATGCCCATCATGCCCATCATCCAACCCTTGCGCATGCCGCCGACTTCCTTGCGGCCCATGATCTTTTTCATCCCGGCTGCATCCATAGGCATCATCACCATATCTTCCGGATAACCGGGCACCTGACTGGTTTTGACGTCCGTGTCCTGCTCGGGGATATCAGGCAGCGCCTTCTGGTAATCCTCCACAGACTGGTCAGGTCGCATGTCAGGACCGGCTGGATAAACCATATGGTTCATCATATGATGCACCATATGACAGTGGAAGATCCAGTCGCCCGGATTGTTGGCCACAAACTCAAATTCATGGACCATGCCCACTCCCACCAGATTGTTGTTGCGCGGCAGCCAGGCCGACCGGGGAATCCGCCCCCCCTCGGTAGCCGTCAACCAGAAAGTGTGGCCATGAAAGTGAAGCGGATGGTGCTGCTCGGGAGAGAAGTTCAACAAGCGCACGCGCACGCGTTCCCCATGCTTGATCAACATCGGGGTGGTGTACGGGGCCGAACGCCCGTTGATGGTGTGCCAGTTCCATTCCATCGAGCGGCTGTCCGGGATGGTTTGATTGGGCAAGATCGCAAAATTTTGAAAGATCAGACCAAAATCTCGGTCGCAGACGGGGTCATAGGCGACTTTGGGATGGATGATCAGCCAGCCCACCATCCCCATGGCTTCTTGCATGGCGATGTGAGAATGGTAGAAAAAGCTCCCCACCTGGTGCATATCGAACTCGTAAGTGAAAGATTTGCCTGCTGGAATCGCATCCTGGGTCACCCCCGGCACGCCGTCCATATCGTTGATCAGTTCCAGTCCGTGCCAGTGGACACTGGTCGGCTCGGGCAAATTGTTGGTCACGATCACACGAATCCGGTCGCCCTGCACGCATTCGATGGTAGGACCGGGCATCGAGCCATTATATCCCCACACATCCATCCATTTACCGGGCAAAAACTCGCGCTTCACCACCTCGCAAGAGAGACGGAAGGTTTTGCGCCCGTTGATCATCTCATGAGACAGTGGCGGTTTTAAATCAGGGGTTTGAAAGGACACAGGAGCTAACCCGGGCGCGCGTAATCCTGGCACCAACTTGCCCAGATAATCATCGGCATCAGGAGAACTGCCTCGCGAAGGGGCATACCGAGAAAAAGCGCTACCCGGGGTGGCTTCGGCATTGGCGGTGGCACTGGCGGCCGCCAGCCCGAAGGCGGCCAGGGAAGCCCCGGCCTTCAAAAAATTTCTTCGATCGCTACTCATACTCTTGCTCCTATCGCGGCTTCGGCACAGCGTCGATGTGGCTGGGCGGGGTCGGACTATCAGGCACCTGCAGCCCGTCTTTCAGCAGAAAGCCCGTCACCGCTACCCGGTGACGGTGATATTCCACCAGCTCGTCCACCCATTCCAGGCGGTCGCTGAGATAATCTTTCTGCGTCTCCAACACCTCACTCCAGTTGATTCGCTGGTCCTTATACATGGCCAGCCTCATCTCATAAGCCTGGCGAGCGTTGGGCACGATGCTGCTCTGATACTTCAGAGCCTTCTGATAACGTGTCAAATACATCGAATATTCTCGGGCAAACTCCCGGCTCAGCAGCAAACGTAAACGGTCTACCTCGGCCTTTTGCCGCTCCAAATCGGCCTCCGCCTGCTGAATGGTGCCCTGATTCTGGTCAAACAGAGGAATCTTCAGATTGAGCCCCGCCAGATACACGGTTTGATGTACCAGGCTATTGTATCCCGCACCTCCGCGCAGCACCAGGTCGGGAATCGGTTCGGCCTCTTCCCGCTCCACCGTGATCTCATCGGATCGTAGTTTTTCCAGAGCCGCCAGCACCTGAGGGCTCTTTTCCAAAGTCTGCGCTAACAGGCTCTCCCAATCCGGCAGTGATTTCGCGGTTTCATCCTCCAAGTTGCCAACCAACTTGGAATGGGGCAGAGGCGCACCGACCACTGCCTCTAGCGAGGCGTGCTGATTCAGGTTCTCTTTCTCGGCCATGAAGCGCTCCAGCCGCGCTTTCTGTAGCTCAATCTCCACCAATTTCAGCTCGGCTCTGGTCTTGCGGCCGATATTGACCAGCTCCATCGTCGTCTTATAGTGATCCTTGGCGTTGTTCAAAAGATCGTCATAGAGACTCAGTTTGGCCTCAGACCCCAGCGCTTCGTAAAAACTCGACTCCACGTCATTGTTGACTCGATAACGCTGACTCTCCAGGTTGCGTCGCGCGGCCTCGGTGCGAGCCTCATATTTCTGCCGGCTTAATGACAGTTTGCCACCCAATACGATCCGCTGCTCGATAAAGCCACCTTGAAACTCTCCGGCGGTTCCATCCTGGCCAATCTGTTCTCCCTGGTAACCAATGGTGGGATTGGGCCACAACCCCGCCTGAACGGCTTTGCCCTCCTCGCCCCGGATCATTTGTTCCGCCTGGCGCAAGGTCGGATTGTGTTGCGCAGCCAGCTCTTTGAGCTGCTGCAGGGTGTAGGAGCTACCAGGGACTCCCCTGTGTTCTTGAGCCTGCGACGGACTCGAGAACAAACAGGTTGTCAGAGCCATCACAAAAAAACGCTGGCCGCGCCTCATGAGAGCGGATCTCCCACTTGGAGAAGTTGCATGATAGAAATCCTTTCTTTACAGACAAAACGAAATGCCGCCACGCTCGGAGTTCAGAGCAAGCGTTTCTAGCAAAGAGACAGGGCGAAGAAACTGCGTTCAGGAGGGGGAAGGCTTAAAACCAGCTCGAGCAACGAGCGAGAAACGGGTAAGACCCACCTCACTTCGGCCAGGTCCGCGGGGGGGCTGTCCGTTCGGGGAAAAGTTAGAGCAAACGGAACCACCTGTTTCAGGACGAGGGTTGCCGCCCAGCCATTATCGTCCGTCGCCTTCACGGCTTTGGCCAAAATGGCCAGGGGGACTTCAAGAGAGTCTTCCAAGCTACACCCGCAGTCACTCGAAGCGCCCGACTCCTCCTTGCAATGACACTCACTCGCCCCCGCGGCCACACAGCAACAACTGTTTCGCGACGCCGTCGCCTGAAACACCAGAGGGCCAAAGGCCAGCAACACCAACAGTAAGCCAAGCCAGAGTTGGCGAAACATCCCCATTCAGCGCTTCTTTGGGCTACCTCAGGCACACCCTGCGTCCTGGCGTACCCGCTTACCGGTATTGGAGTACTGCTCTGTGCCGGTTTATTCAACAGGCTTCACTGCTTCCAGCTGCAGCCAAACGCGGTGACAGCGTACACTCTCTTTCGGCTTAAAGCGCCGGCAATAGTCAGCCGTGAGAGCGTTAGAAAATTCCCATTGCAACGCCTCGGGAAGGAATGAGAAATAGTGAGTGAAGTTGCTGTTGAACCATTCTTGAAAAGCCAGCGGGTAGGGAAAATACATCGGCTCATTGCAAAGTCGCGCCCGCTTCTTGACCAGACCCGTCCGCTCCAACCAGCTGTCACAACCAGAGGGGTCCACCAGCGATCCCGGCATTTTGAAGTCCTTATAGTAAGGCTGCCATCGAGCCTGTCTCATCAGATGAAACAGGCAACGGTAGAGGGTGGTCAGGTTCCCCTTGCCCAAGCAAATCAAGCAAAGCCGCCCACCCGGCTTCAGATGGCGAGCGATGGCCTCAAAAGCGTGACCGGGATGTTCCAGGTAATGAAGACAGGCGCGGGTCATCACGTAATCGAAAGGTTCAGCCTCAAAGTTGAGCTCGCGCGCATCTCCCTGAATATACTGCAAGTTGGGGTAGCCGCTGGCGGGAAACTGCTGGCGTGCCCATTCCAGCATCCGTGCATCAATGTCGACGGCCACTACCGCCCCCTGCGGCACCTGCATGGAAGCCCAGGCAGCCCAGTTCCCGTAGGCGCAACCTACCTCCAAAATTCGCGCCGTCGGAGGAAACACCAAATCCTCAAACATCGGCACAGTCCTCCTGCAGATAGGCGAGCATGGAACGGACCTGAAGCTCTTGCTCTTCCCAGAGCGCCTTCTGCTCCAAGATGTGAGCCAGCCGCCTGTGCAATTCCGCCTGGTCTTTGGAGGAGGGCTGCCCCCCCGTGTTTTGGAGAATTTGGCGTATTTCTTGGAGGGAAATATTCAGGTTCTTGAGACGCACGATGTGCTTCACAGCGTCCACCGTATTTTGCGTGAACATCCGATAGCGAGAACTCGTGCGCACGCACTGGATCAGGCCCTCCCGTTCATAGTAGCGCAGGGTGGCCACCGTGACCCCGGTCAACCTGGCCAGATCCCCAATTCTTAGGAGATCCTCAGGACCAAAATGCAACATTCTCCTCATAGCCAAGCTCCTGCGGAAGCCTGGCTAACCCGCGATTGAAAATTTTCCATGGCAGACCCCATTTTTCTGTAAGGGCGCAATCCACCACGGTGTCAGCCGGACCAAAGCTCAGGAACGACTGGAGCGGGGGTGCGCAATGAACACCGAGCGCGAAGTCAAAAGCTGCCGTGGGCAGCGCGAACTGACTACGAGGGGTGCGTCAAAAGACCACTGCCGATACGCGATCGGCTCAGGCCCATCAGGCAGAGAAGAAAGAGGGTGGAGGAAGGCTCAGTTCGCGGTCCAAAAGCGGCGGAGAAGTCGGCAAGGTCCACCCCGCCGACAAATTGGCCATCTCGGTGGTGGCCGGGTTGCGCAGCAGCCAGAGAGCCGCCACAATCTTACCCAGAGCCAGCACCAGTAGTTCTTGGGCGCCGCGAGGGTCAGGCTGAGGGGCCTCCAAGGCCAGAGCATAGTCTGGAGCATTTTGTAGACTGCACTCGCAGGAACTCTCGGAGGCATGCTCATCGCATCGACAAGTCGCTTCAGCCGAACTCGATGCACAACAACAAGAGGCGGCGGTCGCTGAGACAGAGGCCTGTAAAACCAGTGGTCCAAGCCCTAACAGGAGCAGCAGAGCTCCCAGCCAGATTTGACGCATCATCCCCATCGATGCGAGTATTAACTCTCACCCTCGACTTCCCCTTGTTTTGCTCCTCACCTGGCCGGCCTGACCGAGCAACCGGAGCTTTCCAAGACTTGACTGGCCGGTGCCGACAACGTGGTCATCGCTCAAATAACCAATAACCTCGGGAAAATGAAAGTGATAGTTTCGACGCTAGGATATTCTGGCCGGCCGCACACAACTCGCGGCACTGGCTTGCTAGTACAACCTCCTATTCAAAGAGAGGCGGCTTCCAGGCTTCCAGACGAACTCGCACACAGAAGGCACGCACAATTCCCGTGCGCCGAGCCCGATGACAATAGCGGTCCACCACCTCGCAAAAAAACTCTTCCCGGCGCAACCCCGGCAGTCTGGAGAAACGCCGCCAAGATTTTGCCTGAAGCCATTCCTGAAAGGCCTCTCGACCCGGAAAGTCGATCGACTCACTCCGAAGTTGGCTCCTGAGCGTATACAAACCCGCCTGCGCCAACCAGGCTTCAGGGCTAAGGGGTCGCAAAGCCCGAGCTGGCTCGGGCCAATCTAGAAAATACGATGTCCACCGCGGTTCTTGCATAGTTTGGGCTAGCGAGCGATAGAGATGAGCAAAGCTGCCCGGACCCTGGCAACTGAGTGCCAGCCTCCCACCCGGCCTGACAAGTCGGGCCAGAGCTTGAATCATCTCGTCGGGTTGCTGCGAAGGATACATGCCATCACTCAAAACCAGATCGAACCCAGCATCCGCACCTTTCATCTCGCCCGGGTGGGATATCAGGAATTGCAGATTTGGATACTCGCGCTCGGGAAATCGCAAGCGCGCCATTTTCACCAGGCGTAGCTGTTGATCCACCGCCAGCACCGAGCCCTGCGGTACGCGCTGAGCCGCCCAGGCCGCCCAGCGGCCCGTATCGCAGCAGCCTACTTCCAGGATGCGAGCCTGGACGGGAAAGCTGAGATCCTCAAACAAGCGCCCTACTTTTAGGACGCGGAGCGCGCGCCGGCCAGCTCAAATCCAAACGGAAAAGTCAGCACCTGACCGTCTCGCTGAAACTGGCTCCATACCTTATACTTACCGTCCTGCGGCATCTCCCCGCTCAACATAAATTGAAAGTCCGGGCCATTGGCTTGGCCGGCCTCTTTGTGACCGCCATGACCTTCGTGGCCGCCGTGACCGCCCGCGTGCAAATGGTTGAAGAAACGGTCTTCCGGCTGTTCCCCTTGCGCTCCCACCACCACGGCATGGCCGGCCATCCCCAGCCAGTTGCCGGCGTCCGTGACGTTCTCATACTGATTCTCGGCGTTTTTAGCCTCCAGATGATAGTTGAAGTGCATCATCCCCATGGGGCGCATATCATCCAGTGCCAGGGTGACCTTGTAAGGAGCTCCCTCCTCCCCCAACTTCCCGTCACCGCTAAAGTAGCGAGTCACCTGACCGCTTCCAATCAGGTCCGGAGTTAGGGCCACGGGGGCAGCCTGACCTTCAGCCTTCAAGCGAAAAGCCACCCGCTCCGACTCTCCACCGGCCGGCTTGACCTCGGCAAAAACCAGGTGGGAACCCGGCGTCTCCACCGTCCGCGCCGCATCCTGATTGTCCGGATCGGTCGTGGCGGAGTTGATGTCCAGGCGAAATTGACCATCCTGACCCAGGCTGGGGTGGATATGGGCAAAGTGCGAAAGGTCTTCGCTCACCACAATGGTGTGCATAAACTTGTCGTGGTCGGTTTCGAAAGTGGTCACGGCCTGTCCGTTGTCCGCCTGAGTAAACTCAAAAGCCAGCTGAGCCGGCTCGCCAGGACGAAGACTCCCGTGAGGCTGGCCGTTCACTTTCAAAGTACCATTTAAGATTCCGGTTCCGTGACTGGGGTGCTTGTGGGTGGAAGAGAGTGCATTCATACTCCCATCTTAGTCCAGGCATACACCAAAAATGGCACCAGAATGTTAATAAGGCACAGAAATCAGCGCAAAATCATTTAAGTCTAAAGTCAATCATTAGACTCGGCCAGATTTTTAGCGGTGAGGATGATGACCGCTGTTTCCATGGTGGCCCTGATTCTGGCGCAGCGGATAAGTCTGCACCTGATAATTGGTATGCGCCGGAGCGGGATGAGCCGCGCCGGAATGTCCCTGATAGCCGTTCTGGTAGGTGTTCTGATTACCAGACCCATTGTGATGGTTGGTCACAACGGCAGGAGGGGGAACGGGCTGAGGGTTCATTCCATTGCCATGATGCCCCTGGTTGTTGCGATGGTGCCCGGACTGAGCCCAGACCCCTCCACTCAAAGCGGCCAAAAGTAACGCAGATAGTGCGAAAATTTTCATCGATCAAGATCTCCCGTTCCAGGTTTAAAGAATCTCATTTTGAGACAACAAGAACTTTCTACCATATTACTCGCCAAATAGTTCCAGAAACACCGATGAAGAACGTAGCATGTGTTACCTATCTTGTTAGACGTGAGACTTCAAAGATGCACTACACCAATCTTTTTCATCAATTCTTTCTTCGTATCAGCCCGGACACAGGCTGGGTGCTGCAACTCGTTCATTGCTCTCGGGGACTGGTCCTCGACGAACTGGAAACGGCCCTGAAACAGTCGCACATTACCGACCCGGACACCTGCCTGTTTCAACTCCAACTGTTGGGCCTGGTGTTGCGTTCACAGGATGGCTGGAAACCCACCTGGCATGGCATCGGCGTGAGCAACTGGCGCGTGCATCTGCTGTTTGCCAAGGGCGATTTGGTATCGGAACCGCGTGACAGTGAAAATGGACACCACCTGGGTCCAGACTGTGACATCTATCGGCCCACCCTTTTTTCCCCCGGCTATTGCTGGTGCTGCCGTCCGCGCCACGCTCATAAGAGCGAATTCTTGAAAGCGGCCGAAGAACTCTTACGGGCACCATTCTCCAAAGCAAAAACGAGGCTCGCGCCTCGTTCTCACTCGAAAAAAACTCCCGACCCCAAGCCCTAGGCGTTTTGGGTACCACCACCACGAGCCGTATTCATGGCCGATTGATAGGTGGACCACTGATTGCCCTTACCGTGGGTGATGGCCCAGGCGCAGGTCAGCGCCTGCGCCTTCCAATCCGTCCAGTTCTCGCTGACGCCTTGCCAAGCACCTGGGTTGGCCGCCTTGGCCTGAGGCATCATCGACTTGAAGGTGGGTTCAATAAACTGGAACATGCCTTTGGAGGGCGTTCCCTTCTTCGCATTGCTATCCCAGTTGTTGGCCAAGTCCCCGGTGTTGAAATTGGATTCTCGGCGAGCGATTTCACTGAGCACCTTGGGGTCGGCCCCGTAAGCCGCGGCCGCCGTTTGAATGAACTGGTCAACCTCCTCTTTGCCGGCGCCGGCACCCTGGCCCGCGCCCGCCTCATTGGCGCCGCCGGCACCGGGAGCCCCTCCGGTCGGGGCTCCACCGCCACTCGGAGCGCCACCCCCCGCGGGG
>Ga0075012_10000841_pt1 | contig 32219 bp, 35 predicted proteins | sample All_14_2_FD_71474 | JGI IMG/M metagenome (GOLD analysis project Ga0075012, IMG submission 71474) | Freshwater microbial communities in response to fracking from Pennsylvania, USA - Allegheny Zone_MetaG_DW_15 | ecosystem: Environmental > Aquatic > Deep subsurface > Groundwater > Drilled...
GCGGTTCGGGCGGCGGGGCGGCCACCGTCACGCTGACGAGCGACGGCCGCGGCCAGTTCTTCGCCAGCGGCAGCATCAACGGCGCGCCGATGCGCTTCATGGTCGATACGGGCGCCACCTTCGTCGCACTCAATGCCAACGACGCTGCGCGCGCCGGCATCGATTACCGCAACAAGGGGCAGCCCGGCGCCACCTCGACCGCCAACGGCGTGATCCGCACCTGGCGGATACCCGGCAACACCGTACGCCTTGGCGACATCACGCTGCATGAAGTCGAGGTCAGCGTCTCCGAATCCAGCATGCCCATTACGCTGCTAGGCATGAGTTTCCTCAACCGCCTCGAAATGAAGCGCGACGGCGACACGATGACGCTGAAGAAGCGTTATTGAGTCGCCGATGATGCCGACGCTTGCTGCCATCCGCGAGTGCTTCGTCCGGGCGGCCGGCAGCGCCGTGCGGCCGGTAGTGGAAGGCGACCTTCCGGCGGCGCCGCTGGTTCCGGCCGCCGTCCTGATCCCGATCGTCACGAGAGAGAGCGGCATGACGATGCTGCTGACTCAGCGCACGGCGCATCTGCGCGACCATGCCGGCCAGGTCAGCTTCCCGGGCGGCCGCTGCGAGCCCGAAGATCGCGATCCCGTTTTTACGGCCTTGCGCGAAGCATACGAGGAAGTCGGCGTCGATCCTGCCCAGGTGGAAGTGTTGGGCTGCCTGCCGACCTATCTGACCACCACGGGGTTTCGCATCACCCCGGTCGTCGGGCTGGTGACGCCGCCGCTGAACCTGCGGCTCGATGATTTCGAGGTCGCCGAAGCATTCGAACCCCCGCTCGACTTCCTGCTCGATCCGGCGAACCGGCGCCGCGAGTCCATCGAGTATCGCGGGGCCCTGCGCGAGTACTGGGCGATGCCTTGGAAAGGCTATTACATTTGGGGCGCGACGGCCGGCATGCTGGTTAGCCTGCAGCACTTCCTCGCCGGCGACGATGCAGCCTGAACCGGCCCCACCACTGCTGCGCGAGGCCGTGGTATCGTGTCGCTGCGACGCAGCAAATCCCCTATTGTCATGACCCTGTTTGCCATCCTTCTGGTGCTTGCCATCGACCAGGCGAAACCGTTGCCCGCGGTTCGCGTCGGTGAGCTGCTGCGCGGCTACGGTGCGCTCCTCGAGGCGCGTTTCAACGCGGGCGAGGCGCACCAGGGCCTGGCCGCATGGCTCCTTGGCGTGGCGGCGCCGGCAGTCGTTGTTCTGGTCGCGCAGGCCGTCCTGCTGTATCTCGGCGCCGACCTGCTCACCCTCGCGCTCAGCGTCGGCGTGCTCTACCTGACGATGGGCTTTCGCCAGTTCAGCCATTACTTCACCGATATCCACTTGGCGCTGCGCATGGGCGAGCTCGACCGCGCACGCCACCTGCTCGGCGAGTGGCGCGGCCAACCCGCGGAGCAGCTCGGTTCCGGGGAGGTCGCGCGGCTGGCGATCGAGCAGGCGCTCACGTGTTCGCACCGCCATGTCTTTGCACCGCTGTTCTGGTTCGTGCTTCTCGGCCCCGCAGGCGCGCTGCTGTATCGCCTGGCGCTCGCCTTCGACCGTCAGTGGAGCGAGCGCCGCGACGCCGAGTTCGGCAGTTTCGGCGCCTTTGCGGCGCAGGCCTTCGCGGCGCTCGACTGGTTGCCCGTGCGCGCAACGGCGCTTGCCTTTGCGATCGTCGGCGACTTCGAAGACGCGATCTACTGCTGGCGCAACCAGGCGCAGCGCTGGCCTGAGCCCTCGGCCGGCATCCTGCTGGCGAGCGGCGCCGGCGCGCTCGGCGTGCGCCTCGGCATGCCGCTGCGCACGGACGGCGACACGGCCGACCGGCCCGAACTCGGCGTCGGCGACGACGCGGACGCGGATTTCATGCAGAGCACGATCGGCCTCGTCTGGCGCACGCTCGTGCTCGGCTTGCTGCTGCTGGCACTGCTTTGGATCGCCAGTTGGGCGTAACGAGTTTTTTACAGGAGTGGAACAAAAATGACCCAAAGAGAAATCGTAGTCCTCAGCGCCGTGCGCAGTGCCGTCGGTACCTTCAACGGAGCACTCAAGGACATCGAGCCCGCCGAACTCGGCGGCCATGTCGTCAAGGAAGCGATCGCCCGTTCCGGTGTCGATCCCAAGCAGGTGACCTTCGCCACCGTTGGCAACTGCATCCCGACCGAAACCCGCTATGCGTACGTCGCGCGCGTCGCCACCATCCTCGGCGGCATGTCGATGGATTCGGTCGCCTTCGCCGTCAACCGCCTCTGCGGCTCGTCGCAGCAGGCGATCGTCAACTCGGCGCAGGCGATCATGCTCGGTGACGCCGACTTCGCGCTGGCCGGCGGCGTCGAGGTGATGTCGCGCGGCGGCTACCTGTTGCCGGCGCTCCGTTCCGGCGCGCGCATGGGCGACACCAAGGCGATCGACATGATGGTCTCGGTGCTGACCGACCCGTTCGGCGTCGGCCACATGGGCATCACCGCCGAAAACCTGGCGGCCAAGCACGGCATCACGCGCGAGGAGCAGGATGCCTTCGCCGTCGAGTCGCAGAAGCGCGCCGCCACGGCGATCGCCGAGGGCCGCTTCAAGTCGCAGATCGTCCCGATCACCTTCCAGACGCGCAAGGGCGACGTCGTGTTCGACACCGACGAGCATCCGAAGGCCGGCACGACCATGGAATCCCTGGCGAAGATGAAGCCGGCGTTCAAGAAGGACGGTACCGTCACGGCCGGCAACGCCTCCGGCATCAACGACGCCGCCGCCTTCCTGGTGCTCGCCGACGCTGCCAAGGCTGCCGCCGCCGGCCACAAGCCGATTGCGCGCCTCGTGGCCTACGCGATCGCCGGCGTGCCCAACGACGTCATGGGCGAAGGTCCGATCCCGTCGTCGAAGCTCGCGCTGCAGAAGGCTGGCCTCAAGCTCGACCAGATCGACCTCGTCGAGTCGAACGAAGCCTTCGCCGTGCAGTCGCTGACCGTGCAAAAGGGACTCGGCCTCGATCCGGCCAAGACGAACGTCAATGGCGGTGCCATCGCCCTCGGCCATCCTGTCGGCGCCACCGGCGCTGTCATCGTCACCAAGTTGCTGCACGAGATGCAGCGCACCAACGTCCGCTACGGCATGGCGACCATGTGCATCGGCGGCGGTCAGGGCATCACGACCATCTACGAACGCATCTGACGTTTCGCGGTTTGGCGCGAGGAGGCCCGCGGGTGACCGCGGGCCTCTTTTCGTGGGCAGTGCCCTTCAGGCCGTCTTCTTCATGCTCGAGCCGGCAGCCGCTGCCGTATCGGCGGCGGTCGTCATGTTCTGTGCCGCCATGTCGGAAAACTGCCGCGCGCTCGTGCGGAACAGTTCGAACGCGGCATTCCAGTCGAACGGTACCGGCAAGCGTCCGCCGATGGCCGGCATCTGGGTCATTGCCAGCTTGGCGATCTGGGACTGCATTTCCGAGAATATCTCCCAGGCGTTCCGGGAGTAGTTGATCGTCTTTTCCAGCATGGGTTGCGCAAAGGCACTGCCGACGTCGCCGGCCTCCTCGGGTGCCCGGATACCGAGCATCGAGCGGGCGAGTGCCGTCTGATCCTCGAGGGCGTCGCGGGCGGCGCTGATGTTCAGCGCCGAAAACCGCTCGGCGCCGGTCAGCCAGATGCGCGCCATGTCGTGGAAGGCGTCCACCGCGTGGTTGCCGCCGGCCTCGGCCGTATTGCGAAGTTCTTCGTTCATGGTGATTCCCTTCATCAGTTCTCGGGTGGCCTGCAAAAGCTAGGGGCTCCGCAGGAAAAGGTTGCGCCTAGCCGGACGCGTGGCGGCCGCCCCCGCCCTTGGCGGACGGCTGTCTGGGCTCCGCGGGCGGGGCAGGGATCCCGGTGTTGGCGGTCGTCTCGGTACTTGCCGAGTAGGACGAACGTGTGGCGTCCACGACCAGTTTCATTGCCGACATCACGGGCTCGGTGCCCGGTGTCCGCGCGACGCGGTCGAGGGTGATGCTCAGGTTTTCGGCGAGTTCGAGCACGGACGCCTGCGCATTCCGCAGCAACTCCTTCTGACCGATGCCCATCTCGACATACAGCGCGGCCCACCAGTTTGTCGCCTTCTCCGTCTGGATACGCACGAGACGGCTCTGGATTGCGAGCAAGTCATGCACGTGGGCGGCGGTTTCGATCTGCTTCGCGGCGTTAACGTATTCGGCCAACAGTTCTCGCGAAACCTCCGCCTGCCGTTCAAGCATTTGTTGCGCCCCGGAGAGCAGGGTGTTGGTGAGGGCATTCGCCGACTTCGCGGCGGTACGCCACGTTCGCAGTACTTGATCGTTGTTCTGCAGCATTGACCAATCCTCCGTTGCTCATGTCCATGAGGTGCTCAGGACCACGAAGTGCGAGGACGAACTTCGCCACCCGGATAGTCCCGGCGGTCCACGGCGCGACGTTAACACCGCAGTTCTGCGCCATCTGTGCGATGGCGCGACTTTCGATAGCTGCGAGCGCACCGCGGTTGAAATTCGCAGAGACGAAGCGCAAGGTAGCCGGGCATCACGCAATGGAGACCTTCGATGCCTTTTCGCACTGCGATGCCGGAGCGTGACTACGCGCTGGCCACCACCACCCTGATGCGGCTCGCCGGGCTCGGCGTGGCCTTCCAGCAACGCTGGCTCGATCTGCAGATCGCAGCCGCAGTCCAGGCCGCCCGCGCATGGGCGCAACTGCTCGAGTCGGCTCAGCACGCAGCGGAGGAAATCCTCAGCGGAGCCCTCCCGCATGCGCTGGCGCCGGATGCCGAGCCGCTGACTGGGCGTCGCCGTACGCCCAGCCGCCGCATGCGCTCGATCGTCATCAATTTTCCGGACCGGCGTACGCCGGTCGCCTGATTGCCGTGGGTGCTCGAGCGCACCGACCGCGGACGGCGGCTTTGCCAATCTGGCTGCCACTGCCCGGACCGGGCGATCAACCCAACAAACGCATATGCCAGCCGATGAAAGCGCAAGCACTGCGAGCCCCAGCCGACCCCTTGGACCGGGAGCCCTTGCCATGAAGCAACCGCCCCTGCACTCGCCGATGCAGAATGGTCTGTTGGCGGCGCTGCCGGCCTCGGTCTTCCAGCGTCTCGAGCCTCAACTCGAACTCGTCAACATGACGTTGGGCGATACGCTCTACGAGTCGGGGGACAAACTGCAGTACGTCTATTTCCCCATTACCAGCATCGTCTCGCTGTTGTACGTCATGGAGAACGGCGCCTCAGCCGAGATCGCGGTCGTCGGCAACGAAGGCATCGTCGGCATCCATCTGTTCATGGGCGGCGAGACCATGCCCAACCGCGCCGTCGTCCAGAGCACGGGGCACGGCTTTCGCATGCGCGCGTCGGTGATCAAGGAAGAGTTCAACCGCTCGGGGGGGCGTCGCGTCGGCGCGCTGCAGAAACTGTTGCTGCGCTATACGCAGGCGGTGATCACGCAGACGACGCAGACGGCTGCCTGCAATCGGCACCATTCGGTAGACCAGCAGTTGTGCCGCTGGTTGCTGCTGTGCATCGATCGCCTGCCGACCAACCAGTTGAACATGACGCAGGAGTTGATCGCCAACATGCTCGGCGTGCGCCGCGAGGGTGTCGCCATCGTCGCTGGCAAGCTACAGGCGGCGGGACTCATCACCTACAAGCGCGGGCACATCACGGTCGTGGACCGGCCGGGCCTCGAGGACCGCGTTTGTGAATGCTACGAGGTGGTCAAGCGCGAGTACGATCGGTTGCTGCCGCACGAGCGCATCGAGGAAGAAGCCGGGCCGATCAAGCTGCGGACGACGACGCGGATTGTTTAGACAAACCGGAAGTGATCGAGAGGAAATGCCGCAGGCGCCGTGCCGCGATGCGGCCGGCGGCGACGGCTGACTTGATGCCGCAATCAGGCTCAGCCTCGTGGCGGCAGTCGCGGAAGCGGCAGTGACCAACCTCGGCGCGAAATTCGATGAACGCGTTCTCGACGTCGCCGCGCGTAAGGTGGGCGAGGCCGAATTCCTGCAGGCCGGGGCTGTCGATGATCGCCGACGCGTCGTCGAGACGGTAGAGGCGTGCGTGAGTCGTCGTGTGCTTTCCCGAGTCGAGGGCAGTCGAAATTTCGCGGGTTGCGGCGGCGGCGCCCGGCACGAGCGCATTGATCAGCGTGGATTTGCCCATGCCGGACTGGCCCACCAGGACCGACGTTTGCCCGCGCAGCAGATGCAGCAGCGGCGCGGCGCTCGACAGGGCGCTGAGTTCCACCACCGGGTATCCCAGTTCGATGAACGGGGCGAGTTGCGCCCGTGCCGCCGGCAACTGGCCGTCGAGGTCGGACTTGTTGAGCGCGATGACGGTTCGCAGCCGCTCGTGTTCGGCGGCGACCAGTGCACGCGAGAGTAGTTCGTCGCTGAAGCCGGGTTCCGTGGCAACGACGAGTACGATCTGGGTGGTGTTCGCGGCGATCAGCTTTTCGCGATAGGCGTCGCTGCGGTAGAGGAGGGAGGTGCGTGGCAAGTGGGTGGCGATACGCGCCTGACCGGCCGCGGCAGCCTCCAGTTCGACGCGGTCACCGCAGGCGTAGATGCTGCGCTTGGCCTTGGGCACGGCCTGCCACAGGCGCCCGTCGGCCGTCTCGACTTCATAGTGCCGTCCGAAGGCGGCGACGATGCGGCCCTCGAACTTCAAAGCCGGAACAGCGCGTCGAGCTTGGCAGCGCAGATGAAGTCGTTCTCCGACAGGCCATCGATGGCATGCGTCGTATAGCTCACCGTGCAGGTGTTGTAGCCGACGGCCAGATCCGGGTGGTGGTCCTCGCGGTGCGATACCCACGCGGTCGCATTAACGAAGGCCATGGTCTCATGGTAGTTCTTGAAGCGCCAGGTCTTGCTGATGGCCTTGCCTTGAAGCGACCAGCCGTCGAGCTGCTTCATCATCACGGCGGTCTCGGTATCGTCGAGCGGCGGCACGCCGCCTTCGCAGGGCTTGCACTTGCCTTTGGAAAGATCGCAGACGGCAGCCATGGCTTCCTCCTATTTGAACTTGTAGTACTGTTGGGCGAGGTAGGCCGTAACGTTCTCCTCGTCCTCGGGGAACCACTTCGCGCCGGTCTGCGCCGAACACATGGCGACGCGCTGGCCGAGCGCTGCACGGTCGTTGATAAGGCGCGGCGTACGCGTGTAGATCTTGCTCCCGTCGCCGCCGAACATCTTTACGTGGCAGGAGACGCATTGCTTGTCGTGGAGCGCCTTGCCGGCTTTCGGGTCGCCGGCCGCGGCAGCCCCGGTTGCGATGAGGGCGAGGGCGGTCACCAGGAGCGTCTTCGTTGCTTGCATGGGTTCTCCTTTCATTGGGCCCGCAGTCTGGCAATGCGCAGGCTCGCGGGCGGATGAGAGTCGTAGAACAGGGAATGCAGCGGATCGGGCGTCAGCGTCGCGGCATTGTCGCGATAGAGTTTGACCAGCGCCGTGACGAGTTCGTTCGCCGACGACTGCTGGGCGGCATAGGCGTCGGCCTCGTATTCATGTCGGCGGGAAAGCGCCGAGGTCAGCGGCGCGAGCGGCAGGCTGAACAGCGGCATGACGAGAGAAAACAGGATCAGCGCCATGGCCGTACTCGGTTCGGCGACACCGAGGCCGGCATGGAAGCCGGGCTCCGTCATCAGCCATGCAAGGAGGCGCAGAAGCAGGAGGCTGACGACGGCCATTAGCGCGATGCGCTTCCAGAGGTGGCGGCGCTTGAAATGGCCGAGTTCGTGCGCGAGGACGGCCTCGATTTCGGCGGGTGCGAGTTTCTCGAGCAGCGTGTCGAAGAAGACGATGCGCCGCGACTTGCCGAAGCCCGTGAAGTAGGCGTTGCCGTGTGCCGAACGGCGCGAGCCGTCCATCACGAAAAGCCCCGAGGCGGCAAAGCCGCAGCGTGCGAGCAGTGCCTCGATACGCGCCTTCAGCTCCGGGTTCTCGAGCGGGGAAAACTTGTTGAACAGCGGCGCGATCAGCGTCGGGTAGAGCAGCATCACCAGCAGGTTGAAGCCCAGCCAGAACAGCCAGACGTAGAGCCACCAGCGCTCGCCCATCGCCGCCATCAGCCAGAGCACGGCGAACAGCACCGGGCCGCCGATGACGACCGATAGCACGGTGCTCTTGGCAAGATCTGCGAGGAACAGGGCGGGCGTCGTCTTGTTGAAGCCGAAGCGGGCCTCGAGAACGAAGATTCGATAGAGCGAGAAGGGCAGTCCAACCAGGAAACCCACGATGCCGAAGCAGGCAAAAAGCAACAAGCCGTACGCATACCCGCGACCATCGAGCAGGCCGGCGAGCGTCGTGTCGAACCATTGCAGCAGGCCGCCGAGCGTCAGTGCGAGCAGCAGCAGCACGTCGACGCCGAACTCGACCAGGAACAGGCGCGTCTTGGCGACGCTGTAGTCGGCGGCCTTGCGGTGCTCGTCGAGCGTGACGCTGTCGGCGAATTCGGCAGGCACGCGCTCGCGATGCGCCGACACGTGGCGCATCTGCCGCAGCGCCAGCCAGACGCGCAGCGTTCCGCTGACGATGAGCGCGGCGATGAAGACGGCTGTGACGATGGCGGCGGACACGATTCCGAAGGGTGGCGGAAGACAGTTGGAACTATGAGAAAATGCGATTTTCAAGCCGCAAACGATTATGGCACAGGATCAAAACGCACTCGTCTGGCTCGACATGGAGATGACCGGGCTCGACCCGGATAACGACAAGGTCATCGAGATGGCGGTCGTCGTCACCAACAGCCAGCTCGAGGTCATCGCCGAGAGCGCCGTGTGGGTGGTGCACCAGCCGGATGCCGTGCTCGATGGCATGGACGACTGGAACAAGAAGACGCACGGCAAGTCGGGCCTCATCGACAAGGTGAAATCTTCCGCCATCACGGAGGCCGACGTCGAGGCGCAATGCCTCGACTTTCTCAAGCGCCACGTGCCGGCCGGAAAGTCTCCGATGTGCGGCAACTCGATCTGCCAGGACCGCCGCTTCATGGCGCGCTACATGCCAAAGCTCGAGGCCTATTTCCACTACCGCAACCTCGACGTGTCGACGCTCAAGGAGCTCTGCAAGCGCTGGAAGCCGGAAGTCGCCAAGGGCGTCAAGAAGGGCGGCAAGCACGAGGCGCTCGCCGACATCTACGAATCGATCGAAGAGCTCAAGTATTACCGCGAGCACTTCCTCAAGCTATAGCGTTCAGTCGCGCTTGTAGAGGCGCAGCCGCTCGGTCTTGTCGCCCGGGCGGTGACCTTCCCAGACCTTGTTCCAACCCTGCAGCCTAGGCTCCTTGCGCGTGCCCTGCACGAGCATCCAACCGCAATCGGCCATGCGCGATTCGGGCACCGTGCGGATGCCCGCCAAGTAGTCGAGCATTGCGCGTTGCGGCAGCCCGACGCCGCGCCGCTCGACGCAGCCGGCGTCCTCGGGCAGTGACGCGCGCAGCGAGTTCGCAACACTGCGATACGTCTTGCCGTAGTCGATCCAGGGCATCCAGAGCGCTACCAGTACGCCCCACATGGCGGTCATGCCCGCTGCCCAGCGTATCGCCGTGCGCCACGGAGAACGCCGCAGCCGGAGAATCGCGGCGATCCATGCCGCCGTGAAGCCAAGCGCGACGATCAGTGCCGGCAGCGAAAAGCGCGGCTCGTACCCCGGCTCCAGCTTGGCGAAGTTGTGCGCGATCTGTGCCGGCCAACCCGTCCACATGGCAATGCCGCCGAGCCAGATCAGGGCGATGGCGAGGCTGAAGGTCATCATGCCGAACCAGTCGAGCGCATTCGATGCGCCGCGGCGCAGGCGATGGACGCCGGAACAGGCGAGCAGCACCAGCGGTGGCAATAGCGGCAGGGCGACCAGCGGACGCGGCTCGTGGGCGAGAAACCAGATCAAGGCCGCGAGCGCCCCGCCGATCGGCACGAGCAGGTTCCACGCGCGCCATTGGAGGCGGCCGATCCAGGCGGCCCAGAGTGCGATGGGCAGCACGGGCCAGGCGAACCAGCCGAGCAGTTCGAAATGGTCGCGGCCGAAGGCATGGCGATGGACGGCCAGGGTGCGCAATTCGTCTCCCCACCACGCCAAGAGGTGCCCCGGCGTGCGCAAGGCGAGGAGGGTGGGCCAGAGCGAGGCGATGGCGATGGCGACGTAGAGGGCAATGAAGAAAGCGATCCAGCGGCGCTGAACCAGGGGTAGCAACAACAGCGGCAACAGCGGCGCGGCACCGGAAACGCCGTCGGCGGCGATGGCGATGCCGACGCCGATGCCCAGGACGGCGGCCGAGGGCAGGGGTTTTTCAGGCATGCGCGCCAGACCGAGATAGGCGACGGCGGCGGCGGCCAGCACGGCGATTGCCGGCTGCGCATCATGGACAGGTACGAGCAGGCCGACGGCGCCGATCGTCAGCGCGGGGGCCGCGAGGCCAGCTTCGCGGCCATACAGCGAGACGGCGGCGCGGAACAGCAGGAAGATGAACGTGGCGCCGAACGCGACACTGGCGAGCCGCGCGCCTTCATGGAAGGGCAGTGCCCATTGCGTGACCCAGGCGAGGATCGCCGCCACCCAGTGGTACAAGGGCGCGACGCCGCTCCAAGCGTCGCCGGCGATTCGCGGCACCAGCCAGCCGTCGCCTGCGAAGAAGCCCCAGGCAACGCCGAGGTGGAGGGCATCGTCGCTTTTCCAGGGATCGTGACCGAGCGTCCCCACGACAAGATACAGCGCGCAGGCGGCGGCCAAGACGAGAGCCGGCAACGGAAAGCGCGGCGGATCGGAAAAACCTTTCATTGCGCCGCCGCAAGTAAAAAAGGCAGCCGAAGCTGCCTTTGATTACCCGCCCGTAAAGTCTCAGGCAGCGGCACGCTTGCCGTATTTCTTGTTGAAGCGCTCAACGCGGCCGGCGGTGTCCATGATCTTCTGCTTGCCCGTGTAGAACGGGTGGCACGAAGCGCAGACTTCGATGTGGAGCGGCTTGCCGTTGGTCGAACGTGTCTTGAACGTGCTGCCGCAGCTGCACGTGACTTCGATCTCGGCGTAGGTCGGGTGGATGCCTTCTTTCATGTTCGTATCCTCTGGTCGCGCGGCCCGTGGGTGTGGCGAGCCCTGAAAAGCCGGGCATTATCCCGGAAATTTTCTTCCGAATCAACCTCGGCGCATTGCGTCGAAGAATTCAGCGTTGTTCTTGGTTGCCTTCACCTTGTCGAGCAGGAACTCCATGGCTTCGAGGTCGTCCAGGCCGTAGAGCAGCTTGCGCAGGATCCATACCTTCTGGAGGACGTCGGGCTTGAGCAGGAGTTCCTCGCGTCGGGTGCCGGAACGGTTGACGTTGATGGCGGGATAGACGCGCTTCTCGGACATGCGGCGATCTAGGTGGATCTCCATGTTGCCCGTGCCCTTGAATTCCTCGTAGATGACGTCGTCCATGCGGCTGCCGGTGTCGATCAGCGCCGTGGCGATGATGGTCAGCGAGCCGCCCTCCTCGAGGTTGCGGGCGGCGCCGAAGAAGCGCTTCGGCTTCTGCAGGGCGTTGGCGTCGACGCCGCCGGTCAGCACCTTGCCGGAGGCGGGCTGAACGGTGTTGTAGGCGCGGGCAAGGCGGGTAATGGAGTCGAGCAGGATGACGACGTCTTTCTTGTGCTCGACCAGACGCTTGGCCTTCTCGATCACCATCTCGGCGACCTGCACGTGGCGCGTGGCCGGCTCGTCGAAGGTCGAAGCGACCACCTCGCCGCGCACGGTGCGCGTCATTTCCGTCACCTCCTCGGGGCGCTCGTCGATCAGCAGGACGATCAGCACGACGTCGGGATGATTGGAGGTAATGGCATGCGCGATGTGCTGCATCATCACCGTCTTGCCTGACTTCGGGCTCGACACGAGCAGGCCGCGCTGGCCCTTGCCGATCGGCGCGATGATGTCGATGACGCGGCTGGTGGTGTTCTCCTCGGCGCGGATGTCGCGTTCGAGCCGCAGGCATTCGGTCGGATGCAGGGGCGTCAGGTTCTCGAAGAGGATCTTGTTCTTGCAGTTCTCGGGCGATTCGCCGTTGACCTTGTCGAGCTTGACCAGCGCGAAGTAGCGTTCGCCTTCCTTCGGCGTGCGGATTTCGCCTTCGACGGTGTCGCCGGTGTGCAGGTTGAAGCGGCGGATCTGCGACGGCGAGACGTAGATGTCGTCGGTGCCGGCGAGATAGGACGTGTCCGGCGAGCGCAGGAAGCCGAAGCCGTCAGGCAGCACTTCCATGACGCCGTCGCCGTAGATCGATTCGCCTTTTTTGGCCTGGTTCTTGAGCAGGGCGAAGATCAACTCGTGCTTGCGCAGACGGTTGGCGCCTTCAATGCCGTTCTCGTTCGCCATGTCCAGCAGCTTGCTGACGTGGAAGGCTTTGAGCTCCGATAGATGCATGGGATAGACCTGCGGCGTGACGCGGACGCGGGAGCGTCCGGAGATTAATGAATCTGGGAGTTGTCGTGTCGGCCGGAGGAACCGGCGCGAACCTGAAGCCCGTTTGACGCTACCGGTGTTGTTGTTTCTTGCGGTACGCCGTGGCGCAGGGCTTCAGGGCAGGACTCTAGCGAGATCAGAGATTGCTGTCAATGAAGGCGGTGAGCTGCGATTTCGAGAGCGCGCCGACCTTGGTGGCCTCGACGTTGCCGCCCTTGAACAGGATCAGCGTCGGGATGCCGCGGATGCCGTATTCGCCCGGCGTCTTCGGGTTGTCGTCGATGTTGAGCTTGGCGACCTTGAGCTTGCCGGCGTATTCCTTGCCGACTTCGTCGAGGATCGGGGCGATCATCTTGCAGGGGCCGCACCACTCCGCCCAGTAGTCGACCAGGACGGGCACGGGGGATTCGAGCACCTCGCTCTTGAAACTGGCGTCGGTGACGTGAAGGATGTGTTCGCTCATGGACTCCTCTTGATCTTCTCGGGATTTCAAAACCGGCGCGGCGTTTGCGGCGCGGTCGATGACAGACGACAAGATGCTAGCAAAAAACCGCTGCGCTGGCGATGCGGCACGGCGCCTGCCCCTGTCGCGAGGTCGGCGAGCGAGAGCGAGCCGCTCGCCGGAGACGCTTCATGCCCGATTTCGATGCGCTGCTGCTTGCCAGGATCCAGTTCGCATTCACCGTTTCGTTCCACATCCTGTTTCCGGCACTGACCATCGGTCTTGCGAGCTATCTCGCGGTCCTTGAAGCCGCGTGGTTGCGAACAGGGAACACCGCCTTTCGCGACCTCTACCACTTCTGGCTCAAGATTTTTGCCGTCGCCTTCGCCATGGGCGTCGTCTCGGGCATCGTCATGGCCTACCAGTTCGGCACCAACTGGAGCGCATTCTCCGCGTTCGCCGGCGGTGTCACCGGCCCCCTTCTCAGCTACGAGGTGATGACGGCCTTCTTCCTCGAGGCCGGCTTCATCGGCGTCATGCTGTTCGGCCAGAATCGTGTCAGCCCGGGGCTTCATTTCTTCTCCACGGTCGTCGTCGCCTTCGGCACGCTGCTGTCGGCGACCTGGATACTGGCGTCCAACAGCTGGATGCAGACGCCACAGGGACACGCGATCGTCGACGGCCGCGTCGTGCCGGTCGACTGGCTGGCGGTGATCTTCAATCCGTCGTTTCCCTACCGCCTGACGCACATGGTCGGTGCCGCATTCCTCGCCACAGCCCTCCTCGTCGGCGCAGCCGGTGCCTGGCATCTGCTGCGGGGGCGCGACAACCGGCCGGTGCGCACGATGCTGTCGATGGCGCTGTGGATGGTGCTTGCCACGGCCCCGCTGCAACTCGTCGTCGGCGACCTGCACGGCCTCAATACGCTCGAGCACCAGCCGGCCAAGATCGCCGCGATCGAAGGCCATTGGCAGAACGAGCCAGGCAGGGGCGTGCCCTTCACCGTGTTCGGGATTCCCGACATGGCGGCCGAGGAGACCCGCTACGCATTGCGGATTCCCAATCTCGGCAGCCTGATCCTGACGCACAGCCTCGACGGCCAGTTTCCCGGCCTGAAGGACTTCCCCGCCGCCGACCGACCGAACTCGACGGTGGTGTTCTGGACTTTCCGCGTCATGGTCGGTCTCGGCCTGCTGATGATCGCGCTCGGCATCGCCGGCCTCTACTTGCGCCGCGGCGGCCGCCTGTTCGGCGCGCGGCGCTTCCTGCGCTTCGTCGTTGCGATGGGACCGGCGGGCTTCGTTGCGCTGCTGGCGGGCTGGTATACGACCGAGATCGGGCGCCAGCCATGGGTCATCTACGGCGTGATGCGCACCAGCGAGGGCGTCTCGCCGCATGCGGCGACGCAGGTCGGCTTCACGCTGGTGTTGTTCGTACTCGTCTATCTCATCGTGTTCGGCGCCGGCACGCGTTATCTCTTGCGCCTGATCGCCAAGGGCCCCGTCGAACATGAAGGCGAAGCCGTCGAGGAGGGCGGCCGGGGGCAGATGCGCCAGCCGATGCGACCGATCTCCGCCGCACCCGAGGAGACCTGAATGGACTTCGACCTGCCGCTGGTCTGGGCCGCCGTCATCCTGTTCGGGGTCATGATGTACGTCGTCATGGACGGCTTCGACCTGGGCATTGGCATCCTGTTTCCGTTCGTGCCGGACGCCGAGGACCGGGACGTGATGATGAACACCGTGGCGCCGGTCTGGGACGGCAACGAGACCTGGCTCGTTCTCGGCGGCGCCGGCCTGCTGGCCGCCTTCCCGCTCGCCTACGCGATCGTGCTGAGCGCCTTCTACCTGCCGCTGACGCTGATGCTGGTTGGGCTGGTGTTCCGCGGCGTCGCCTTCGAGTTCCGCTTCAAGTCCTCGGCGGTAAGGCGGCACTGGTGGGACAAGGCCTTCATCAGCGGATCGGTCGCCGCCGCCTTCTTCCAGGGCGTTACCATCGGCGGCTTCGTTGCCGGCATACCCGTCGCTGACGGCGCATTTGCCGGCGGGCCGCTCGACTGGCTGCGTCCATTTTCGGTGTTCACCGGCGTCGGCCTCGTTGCCGCCTACGCGCTGCTCGGTGGCACCTGGCTCGTCATGAAGACGGCCGGCGACCTGCAGGCACGCATGCGCCGGCTCGGCGTGCCGCTGACCCTGGCGCTCTTCGGCGCGATCGTCGTCATCAGCGCATGGACGCCGCTCGCCAATGAGGACATCGCCCGGCGCTGGTTCTCGCTGCCCAACCTGCTCTGGCTGCTGCCGGTGCCGCTGCTCGTCGCGCTGGCGACGTTCGGGCTTGTGCGGACGCTGCGCGGCGGTGGCGAGGCGTCGCCGTTCCTCCTTGCGCTGGCGCTGGTGTTTCTCGGCTACGCCGGCCTGGGCATCAGCCTGTGGCCGAACATCGTGCCGCCGTCGCTGACGATCTGGGAGGCGGCCGGACCGCCGCAAAGCATGGGCTTCGCCCTCGTCGGCGCGCTGCTGATCCTGCCGCTGACGCTCGCCTACACGGCCTGGGGCTACTGGGTGTTCCGGGGCAAGCTGCGGCGCGGCGAGGGCTACCATTGAGGGATGTGGAACAATGGCGCCTCGGTCGGGAGGAATCAAGTCATGACGAAGGTACGCGCATGGGCGGCGATGGCCGCCGGACAGGAACTGGAACGCTACGACTACGAGCCCGGTCCGCTCGGCGATGAGGACGTCGAGATCGCCGTCGAGCATTGCGGCCTTTGTCATTCCGACCTGTCGATGATCGACAACGAGTGGCGCTTCGCCAGCTATCCGCTGGTGCCGGGCCATGAGGCGGTCGGCCGCATCGTCGCCGCCGGGTCGCGCGTCAGGGGGCTCATCGTTGGCCAGCGGGTCGGCGTCGGCTGGAACAGCGGCAGTTGCATGCATTGCGCCTCCTGCATCGGCGGCGACCATCATCTCTGCAACGAGGCGCAGGCGACGATCGCCGGACATCACGGCGGCTTCGCCGACCGCCTGCGCGCGCACTGGGCGTGGGCCGTGCCGCTGCCGGAGGGGCTCGACGCCGGGAGCGCCGGGCCGCTGTTCTGCGGCGGCATCACCGTCTTCAGTCCTTTCGTCGAGTTCGGCATTACGCCGCTCTCCCGCGTCGGCGTCGTCGGCATCGGCGGCCTCGGCCACCTGGCATTGCGCTTCGCGCGCGCCTGGGGCTGCGAGGTGACGGCCTTCACCTCCACGCCGGCCAAGTTCGACGAGGCCCGGGCACTCGGCGCCCACCGTGTCGTTTCGAGCACCGACGCGGCGGCGATGGCCGCCATCGCCGGGAGCCTCGACCTCGTGATCGTCACGGTCAACGTGCCGCTCGACTGGAGCGCCATCCTGGCGACGCTCGCTCCCAAGGGGCGCCTGCACTTCGTCGGCGCCGTGCTCGAGCCGGTCGCCGTCAAGCCTTTCGCGCTGATCGGCGGGCAGAAGAGCGTTTCGGGCTCGCCGATCGGCTCGCCGGCTACCGTGGCGCAGATGCTGGCGTTCTGCGCCCGCCATGGCATCCAGCCGCAGGTCGAGCGTTTCCCGATGAGCCGTGTCAACGAGGCCCTCGACCACCTGCGCGCCGGCAAGGCCCGCTACCGCATCGTCCTCGACGCCGATTTCGGCGCCTGATCCGCCTTTCGTGGGGTGGCGGCGCTCGACATCGGGCGCAGGATGAGGCATATACTTGACTCATTCAATCGGGGAAGGTGCGTTGCGATGGCCTACGTCGTGACCGAGAACTGCATCAAGTGCAAGTACACGGACTGCGTCGACGTCTGTCCGGTCGATTGTTTTCGCGAAGGCCCGAATTTTCTGGCGATCGACCCGGACGAATGCATCGATTGCACGCTCTGCGTGCCTGAATGTCCGGCCGAGGCGATCTTCGCCGAGGACGATGTGCCTGAAGACCAAAGGGCATTCGTTGCCCTGAATGCCGAACTGTCGAAGACATGGCCGGCGATCATCCAGCGCAAGGCTCCTCCGCCGGATGCAGACGAGTGGAAGGGCAAGCCCGACAAAACCAAACTGCTCGAACGCTGAGCGGAGCCAGGAGGTAGCAAAATGCAAGTCAGGGAAATTCTCGCCGTCAAGGGCACAGTCCTCTACACGATCCCGCCCGACAAGACGCTCGCCGAGGCTGTTGCCATCATGACCGAGCAGGACGTCGGCTCGCTGGTCTGCTTCTCCGCCGGCCGCATGGTCGGCATGCTGACCTTTCGCGAAGTGCTCAAGGCCGTGCATGAGAGAGGCGCGGCGTGGCAGACCGCGCGCATCGCCGAGGTCATGCTGACCGATCCGCGCACCGGTGATCCGGCCATGGAGGTCGACGACCTGCGCCGCCTGATGGTCGAGCAGCACATGCGCTACCTGCCGATCATGGATGACGGCACGTTGCTCGGCGTGATTTCCTTCCACGACGTCGCCAAGGCCGTACTCGAGGAGCAGAGCTTCGAGAATCGCATGCTCAAGGCCTACATCCGCGACTGGCCCGAAGGCGAGGAAAAGCGGCCCGAGTAGGGCGGCACCCTCGGCCGGTGCCGAAGGCGCGGGGCAGGCGCATCCTCGCCCGGCGAGCGGCGGGGCGCGGCCGGAAGGCCGTCGTCCGCATGGTAAACTGGCGCACAATCCAACGGCATCCTTAAGGCGCCATGTCCGGCAGCAGCATCGGCCAACTTTTCCGCGTCTCCAGCTTCGGCGAATCGCACGGTCCCGCGATCGGCTGCGTCGTCGACGGCTGCCCGCCGGGCCTCGAGATATCGACCGAGTACATCCAGGGCGAACTCGATCGTCGCAAGCCCGGCACCTCGCGTCACGTCACCCAGCGCCGGGAATCCGATACCGTCGAGATCCTCTCCGGCGTCTTCGAGGGCCGCACCACCGGCACGCCGATCGGCCTGCTGATCCGCAACGAGGACCAGCGCAGCAAGGACTACGGCAACATTGCCGAGACCTTTCGCCCCGGCCACGCCGACTACACCTACTGGCAGAAGTACGGCATTCGCGACCACCGCGGCGGCGGGCGCTCGTCGGCGCGCGAAACGGCGACCCGCGTCGCCGCCGGCGCCATCGCCAAGAAGTGGTTGCAGGAGCGCCACGGTGTCGCGATCCGCGGGTACATGAGCCAACTGGGCGCGATCGAGATTCCGTTCAAGGACTGGGCGGCCGTCGGCGAGAACGCCTTCTTCGCCCCGGATCCGGCCGTGGTGCCGCAACTCGAGGAATACATGGATGCCCTGCGCAAGTCGGGCGATTCCATCGGCGCGCAGATAACCGTAGTCGCTGAGAACGTCCCCGTCGGCTGGGGCGATCCCGTCTTCGACCGCCTCGACGCGCAGATCGCTTACGCGCTGATGAGCATCAACGCCGTGAAGGGCGTCGAGATCGGCGCCGGCTTCGGCGCCATCACCCAGCGCGGCAGCGAGCACGGCGACGAACTGACGCCCGGGGGGTTCCTGAGCAACCACGCCGGCGGCATTCTCGGCGGCATCTCGACGGGGCAGGACATCGTCGCCAACCTCGCCATCAAGCCGACCTCGAGCATCCGGTTGCCGCGCCGCTCCATCGATCTTGCCGGCCGGCCTGCCATAGTAGAGACGCACGGTCGCCACGATCCGTGCGTGGGCATCCGCGCCACGCCGATCGCCGAAGCCATGCTGGCGCTGGTGCTGATCGATGCGGCGCTGCGTCACCGCGCGCAATGCGGCGATGTGCGTTGCCCGACACCGGCGATTCCCGGCAGCGCGGCGAAGTAAAACAATGAACGGAGGGAAATAGCATGCAGGTCGAGCATCACGATCTTTACCAGGAATTCCCGGACATGCGCGACGCCATCGACGGCCTCAAGGCCGCCAATGCGCGCTTCGCGGCGATGTTCTCGCGCTATAACCGGCTGACCGGCAAGGTCGAGGACCTCGAGGAACACGACATGCCGATCGCGGATTTCACCTTCGAGGACATGAAGAAGCAGCGCGTCAAGCTCAAGGACGAGATCTACGTCCTCCTGCTCGCCTTCCGCGCCGGCCAGCAGCACAAGCAGTAGGAAACCGGGGCCGGCGGGGCCCCGTTACACCGGGCACACATGCCATCTTCGTGGCGGCTTTCCGCCTGGTATTTCTTCTACTTCGCCTTCATCGGCGCGTTCGCGCCGTATTTCACGCTCTACCTGCAGTCGCTGGAATTCTCGGCACGCGAGATCGGCCTGCTGATGGCCGCAGGCCCGGTGATGCGCATGCTGGCGCCGGCCTTCTGGGGCTGGCTCTCCGACAAATCGGGGCGGCGTGCGCCGATCGTGCGCCAGTCGGCTGCGGCGACGTCGGCCGCCTTCGCCGTGTTCTTCGTCGCCGAGGGCTTCTGGCCGATACTCGCCGGCATCGGGCTGACCTTTTTCTTCTGGACCGCGGCGCATCCGCTCGTCGAGGCCCTGACGCTCGACCATCTGCGTGGGCGCACCGAGGAGTACGGCCGGATTCGGCTGTGGGGCTCCGTCGGCTTCGTCGTCAGCGTGCTCGGTGTCGGTGCGCTGCTCGACAGCGTACCGCTCGAGTGGCTGCTCTGGGTGTGCCTCGGCGTGTTGCTCGGCGTGTTTGCATGTGCGCTGGCCCTGCGTGACGATGGCGCGCCCCCCGCCGTCCATCACGCGCCGTCGCTTCGGCTTGGCCTGCAGCGCGCGGAAGTCGTGGCGCTGCTGGCCGCCTGCTTCTTCATGTCGGCCGCGCACGGCCCGTTCTATGTGTTCTTCTCGATCCACCTCGTCGACCATGGCTACGGCAAGGGAATGGTCGGCTCCCTGTGGTCGCTCGGCGTCATCGCCGAAATCGTGGTCTTCATGTACCTGCCGCAGCTCCTTCGCCGCTGGTCGCTGCGCACGATCCTGCTCGGCAGCTTCGCCCTTGCCGTGCTGCGCTTCCTGCTGATCGGCTGGATGGTGGAATCGGTGGTGCTTCTGCTGGCGGCGCAGGTCATGCACGGCGCCACCTTCGGCGCCTACCACGCGGCGGCCGTCGCCGCGCTCAACCGCTGGTTTCCGTCGCAGCAGCAGGGCAGGGTGCAGGCGCTCTACGGCAGCATTTCCTTCGGCGCCGGCGGCATGCTCGGCAATATGCTCAGCGGCGAAGCCTGGACGGCGCTCGGCGCCGGCTGGACCTACACGATGGGCGCCGCCTTCGCCGCCGTCGGCGGATGGCTGATTTGGCGCGGGCTGCAGGCCGGGAACCCGCCCTAGCTATGCGATAATCCGCGGTCCATCGCCGTGGAAAACCCGCAACATGCCGAAAACGCTTTACGAAAAGCTCTGGGACGAGCACGTCGTTCACATCGAGGACGACGGCACGGCCCTGCTGTACATCGACCGCCACCTCGTCCATGAGGTGACGAGCCCGCAGGCCTTCGAGGGCCTGAAGATCGCCGGCCGCAAGCCCTGGCGCGTCTCGTCGATCGTCGCCACCGCCGACCACAACACGCCGACCGACCACTGGGACGAAGGCATCAAGGACCCGATCTCCCGCCTGCAGGTCGAGACGCTCGACGCCAACATCCGCGAATCCGGTGCGCTCGCCTACTTCCCGTTCAAGGACGCGCGCCAGGGTATCGTGCATGTCATCGGCCCCGAGAACGGCGCCACGCTGCCGGGCATGACGGTCGTCTGCGGCGACTCGCACACCTCGACCCACGGCGCCTTCGCCTGCCTCGCGCACGGCATCGGCACCTCCGAGGTCGAGCACGTGATGGCGACGCAATGCCTGCTGCAAAAGAAGTCGAAGACCATGCTGGTGAAGGTCGAGGGCACGCTCGGCAAGGGCGTCTCGGCCAAGGACATCGCGCTGGCGCTGATCGGCCGCATCGGCACCGCCGGCGGCACCGGCTATGCGATCGAGTTCGGCGGCTCCGCGATCCGTGCGCTGTCGATGGAAGGCCGCATGACCCTCTGCAACATGGCCATCGAGGCCGGCGCACGCGTCGGCTTCGTCGCCGTCGACCAGACGACGATCGACTACCTGAAGGGCCGCGCCTTCGCGCCGAGCGGCGACAACTGGGAGCGCGCCGTCGCCTATTGGCGCACGCTGGTTTCCGATGACGGCGCCGCGTTCGATGCCGTCATCGACATCGATGCCGCCGCGATCCAGCCGCAGGTGACCTGGGGTACCTCGCCCGAGATGGTCACCGACATCCGCGGCGCCGTGCCGGCGCCCGAGGATTTCGCCGACCCGGTCAAGCAGGAAGGCGTCGCGCGCGCGCTCCAGTACATGGGCTTGACGCCGCGCACGCCGATCGACCGGATCGCCGTCGACAAGGTGTTCATCGGCTCCTGCACCAACTCGCGCATCGAGGACCTGCGCATCGCCGCCGCAGTCGCCAAGGGGCGGCGCAAGGCGGACAGCGTCAAGCTGGTGCTGGTCGTGCCCGGTTCGGGCCTCGTCAAGCGCCAGGCCGAGTCCGAGGGCCTCGACAAGATATTCATTGCCGCCGGTTTCGAATGGCGCGAGCCCGGCTGCTCGATGTGCCTCGCCATGAACGCCGACCGGCTGGAACCGGGCGAGCGCTGCGCCTCGACCTCGAACCGCAACTTCGAGGGTCGCCAGGGCAACGGCGGCCGCACCCACCTGGTCAGTCCGGCGATGGCGGCCGCCGCCGCGATCGCCGGCCATTTCGCCGACGTGCGCGAATTGATGTGATAAGGAGAAACGACATGCTGCGTGCAACCGTGATTGCTCTCTTGGCTCTGTTCTTCGTCGGCTGCAACACCGTGCAGGGCGTGGGCAAGGACATCGAAAAGGCCGGCGAGGCCATCCAGAAGTCGTCCAAGTAATGCGTGCCTTCACCCAACTTGATGGACTCGTGGCGCCGCTCGACCGCGCCAACGTCGACACCGACGCCATCATTCCCAAGCAGTTCCTGAAGTCGATCAAGCGCAGCGGCTTCGGCCCGAACGCCTTCGACGAATGGCGCTACCTCGACCACGGCGAACCGGGGCAGGATGCGTCCAAGCGCGTGCCGAATCCCGACTTCGTGCTCAACCAGCCGCGCTACCAGGGCGCCTCGGTGCTGCTGACGCGCGACAACTTCGGTTGCGGCTCGTCGCGCGAGCACGCGCCGTGGGCGCTCGAGGACTACGGCTTCCGTGCGCTGGTCGGCACCACCTTCGCCGACATCTTCTACAACAACTGCTTCAAGAACGGCCTGCTGCCGATCAAGCTGCCGGCCGCCGAAGTCGACGAGATGTTCGCGCAGGTTCAGGCGACGCCCGGCTACAAGCTGCGCATCGACCTCGACGCGCAGACGGTGACGCGCCCTGACGGCAAGGTGCTCTCGTTCGACGTCGACCCGTTCCGCAAGTACTGCCTGCTGAACGGCTTCGACGACATCGGCCTGACGCTGCGCCACGCCGACAAGATCCGCGAATTCGAGGCCAAGCGCCGCATCGATCGCCCCTGGTTGTTTGCATAGGAAACACGTAATGAAGATTTGCGTTCTCCCCGGTGACGGCATCGGCCCGGAAATCACGGCCGAGGCCGTGCGCGTCCTCAAGGCCCTCGACCTCAAGCTCGAGATGGAAGAAGCCCTGCTCGGCGGCTGCGCCGTCGATGCGGCTGGCGACCCCTATCCCGAAGCGACGCAGAAGCTGGCGCAGGCGGCCGACGCCGTGCTGCTCGGCGCCGTCGGCGGCCCGCAGTGGGACAACAACCCGCGCGAGAAGCGCCCGGAGCGCGGCCTGCTCGGCATCCGCAAGCAGCTCAATCTCTTCGCCAACCTGCGTCCCGCGATCCTCTACCCCGAGCTCGCCAACGCCTCGACGCTGAAGCCGGAAGTCGTCGCCGGCCTCGACATCCTGATCGTGCGTGAACTGACCGGCGACATCTACTTCGGCCAGCCGCGCGGCGTGCGCGAGGAGAATGGCGAGCGCGTCGGCTTCAACACCATGGTGTACTCCGAGTCGGAGATCCGCCGCATCGCCAAGGTTGCCTTCGAGGCGGCGCAGAAGCGCAGCAAGAAATTGTGCTCGGTCGACAAGATGAACGTACTCGAGTGCACGCAGCTCTGGCGCGACGTCGTCATCGAGACGGCGAAGGACTACCCGGACGTCGAGCTCTCGCACATGCTGGTCGACAACGCGGCCATGCAGCTCGTCAAGAATCCGAAGCAGTTCGACGTCATGGTCACCGGCAACATGTTCGGCGACATCCTCTCCGACGAGGCCTCGATGCTGACCGGCTCGATCGGCATGCTGCCGTCGGCCTCGCTCGACGCCAACAACAAGGGCCTCTACGAGCCCAGCCACGGCTCGGCGCCGGACATTGCCGGCCAAGGCGTCGCCAATCCGCTGGCGACCATCCTCTCGGCGGCGATGATGCTGCGCTACACGTTCGGCCTGGAAGAGTCGGCCCAGCGCATCGAAGGCGCCGTCAAGAAAGTACTGGCGCAGGGCTTCCGCACGGGCGACATCTTCGAGCCCGGCACGCAGCGGGTCGGCACGAAGCAAATGGGCGACGCCGTGCTGGCGGCGCTGTAAGCACACTACAAAATCTCAAGGAAAGAAAATGAAGCGAGTTGGTCTGGTCGGTTGGCGCGGCATGGTCGGTTCCGTGCTGATGCAGCGCATGCGCGAGGAGAAGGATTTCGCCCTCATCGAGCCGGTGTTCTTCACCACCTCGAACGTCGGCGGCAAGGGCCCGGCCGAGAGCGGCGCCCCGCTCAAGGACGCCAAGAGCATCGACGACCTCAAGGCGATGGACATCATCATCACCTGCCAGGGCGGCGACTACACCAACGAGGTGTTCCCCAAGCTGCGCGCCGCCGGCTGGAACGGCCACTGGATCGACGCCGCGTCGAGCCTGCGGATGACGGAAGACGCCGTCATCATCCTCGATCCGGTGAACCAGCATGTCATCAAGGATTCGCTCGCCAAGGGCGGCCGCAACTGGATCGGCGGCAACTGCACCGTGTCGCTGATGCTGATGGCCCTCGGTGGCCTGTTCAAGGCCGACCTCGTCGAGTGGCTGACCTCGATGACCTACCAGGCCGCCTCCGGCGCCGGCGCGCAGAACATGCGCGAACTGCTGAACCAGATGGGCGAAGCGCACAAGGTCGCCAAGACTCTGCTCGACGATCCCGCCTCGGCGATCCTCGACATCGACCGCGAAGTCGCCGGCATCCTGCGCGACGATTCGTTCCCGACCGCCAACTTCGGCGTGCCGCTCGCCGGCTCGCTGATCCCGTGGATCGACAAGGACCTCGGCAACGGCCAGAGCAAGGAAGAGTGGAAGGGCCAGGCCGAGACCAACAAGATCCTCGGTCTGTCGGCCAGCCCGATCCCGGTCGACGGCCTCTGCGTGCGCATCGGCGCCATGCGCTGCCACTCGCAGGCGCTGACCATCAAGCTGAAGAAGGACGTGCCGGTCGACGAGATCGAAGGCATGCTCGCCGCCCACAACCCGTGGGCGAAAGTCGTGCCGAACCAGCGCGACGTCACCATGCGCGAGCTGACGCCGGCGGCCGTCACCGGCACGCTGACGACGCCGGTCGGCCGTCTGCGCAAGCTCAGCATGGGCCCGCAGTACCTGTCGGCGTTCACCGTCGGCGACCAGCTGCTCTGGGGGGCGGCCGAACCGCTGCGTCGCATGCTGCGCATCCTGCTCGACTGATTCTTTTCGCGACCGGCTGTGACATCTGAGCAAGAGGTTAAGCTTGCGGCCTTAACACCTTGATGTTATTTTTGAATCCTGAATACATATCCCCTCGGGGAGGCGATGTGCGAAACAAAGACAAGCAGAACCGACTGAGGGCCTCCGTGCTGGCGTTGGCGATCGCCGCCATGCCGCTCGGCGCCCATGCCGCCGGGCTCGGCAGGTTGACCGTGGTTTCCGCGCTCGGCCAGCCGCTGCGCGCAGAGATCGAAGTCGTGGCGAGCCAGGAGGAATACTCGTCGCTGTCCGCGCGCCTTGCTTCGCCCGATGCCTTCAAGAACGCAGGCATCGAATACTCGTCGGCGCTGACCGGCATCCGCTTCACGCTCGATCGCCGCGCCGACGGCCGGCCGTTCCTGAAAGTCAGTTCCGACCGTCCGCTCAACGAGCCCTTCGTCGACATGCTCGTCGAGGCCAACTGGGCGTCGGGCCGCCTGGTGCGCGAATACACCTTCCTGCTCGATCCGCCCGACGTCTTCCGCAAGCCGCCGGCTCCAACGCCGATCGCCGCGCCCGAGGTGAAACCGGAACCTGCGCCGGCCGTCCAGGCGCCGAAGCCGGCCGAGCCGCCGCGAGTTGCCGCTCCCGCCGAAGCGAAGCCGTTCGAGGCCAAGCCGGCCGTTGCGCCTGCGCCGACGCCGAAACCGGCTGCCAAGGCGGCTGCCAAGCCGGCCGAGGCGACGCGTGAAGTGATGCAGGGCGACACCCTCGGCAAGATCGCCAGCGAAACCAAGCCCGAGGGTGTCAACCTTGACCAGATGCTCGTCGCGCTGTTCCGCAGCAACGAGGACGCTTTCATCGGCGGCAACATGAACCGCCTGCGTGCGGGCAAGATTCTCACCATTCCGGACCGCGACGCCGTCGTTGCCGTGGACGGCAAGGAGGCGCGAAGCGTCGTCGTAGCGCAGGCCGCGGACTTCAACGCCTATCGCCAGAAGCTCGCCAGCGTGGCCGCCGCCGCTCCCGCGCGCGACGAAGCGCCGAAGCAACTTGCCACCGGCAAGATCGCGCCGCGCGTCGAGGACAAGGTTCCGGCGCCGCCGGCGGGCAGCGACAAGCTCGAGGTGTCGCGCAGCCAGGGCGGCAAGCCGGGAGTCAGCGGAAAGGATCGCGTTGCCGCGGTCGAGGAAGATCTGATTGCGCGCGAGAAGGCGTTGAAAGACGCCAACGCGCGCATCGCCGAACTCGAGAAGAACCTCAACGACCTCAAGCGCCTTGCCGAGCTGCGCAGTGCCGGCGGCGCCAGGCTGCAGGAGCAGGCCAAGGCTGCACAGGCGCCCGCGCCTGCGCAGGCGCCGAAGTCCGCCGAGCCTCCGAAACCGGCTGACGCAACCAGCCCGTCCGAAGCGCCGGCAGCCGCTGCTGTCCTGCCGCCGACACCTCCGGCCGCCGCGCCGAAGCCGGCACAACCAGCGCCGCCGCCCCCGCCGCCCCCGAGCTTCATCGAGGACAATCCGGAGCTCGTTTTCGGCGGCGCCGGCATCGTCGCCCTGCTGCTCGGCTATCTCGGTTACAACGCCTGGCGTCGCAAACGCAAGGCCGCCGATGACCTGCCGGGCCCGACGACGACCGGCGAAGCGGCCGCATCGGTCTTCGGCACGACCGGCGGACAGACCGTCGACACCGGCGAGGACCTGCTGCCGACCGACTTCAGCCAGGATGCGACCGCCGATCTCGCCGGCGACGAAGGCGTCGACCCGGTCGCGGAAGCGGACGTCTATATCGCCTACGGCCGCGACACACAGGCCGAGGAAATCCTCCTGGAGGCCATGAAGAACGAGCCGGCGCGCGCCGCGATCCATCTCAAGCTGCTCGAGATTTACGCCGCCCGCAAGAGCTTGCCGCAGTTCCACGCCATCGCCCGCGACTTGAACGCACTGACGGCCGGAATGGGCGCCGAGTGGGAGAAAGCTGCCGCGCTCGGTCGCTCGATCGACCCCAACGATCCGCTCTACGGCGGCGTAGCGGCCGCCGTCAAGCCGGCAGACGAAATGGTCGGCGTCGAGACGCAGGTCATCTCGCCCGAGGCCGCCGCAGCCGCTGTTGACGAAGCGCCGGCTCCCGAGGCGTCGCCCGTCGCAGACGAAGCACCGGCACCGGAGGAGATTCCACAGTCGCTGGACTTCGATCTCGATCTCGGCGAGGCGTCTGCCGCGCCCGCCGCCGAAGAGGCGCCCGCCGCCGAAGCGCCGGTTGCCGCTGAAGCGCCGGCCGAAGAGGCGATGAGCCTGGACTTCGACTTGGACCTCGGCACGGCGCCGGGCGAACAAGCCGAGCAAGCTGAGCCTGTGGCGGAAACCGCGTCTGCCGCGGAGGCCGAACCCGAAGGCGCCGCCGCGCTCGATTTTGACCTCGACCTCGGCGCCGAGCCGACGGAGGCCGTGCCCGCGATCGAGGTTCCGGCGGAACCCGCCGCCGACGCGAACAGCGTGGACTTCAACCTCGACCTGGGCAGCCTGCCCGAAGCGCCGGCCGAGGACACTGCTGCTGGCGTTGCGTCGGAGCATGCCGGCAACACCATGGATTTCGACCTCGATCTTCCGGCAGTCGAAGCGCCCGCCGAGGAGTCCGCCGCCGGCTTGCAGGTGCCGGCCATCGAGACCGGTGTAGAGCCGGCGCTCGACATGGATCTCGGCGCCGAACCGGCTGCCGATGCCGCACCCGAGTTGCCGCCGATCGAAGAGCCGCCGATCGAGTTGCCGCCGATCGAGGAACCGGCTGCGGAAGCGCCGCTACCGCCTGCCCTCGACCTGTCGTCGATCGACCTCGAACTGGGCGAGCCCGAGGCCGCACCGGTCGCCGAACCGCCCGCCGAGCCTGCACTGCCCGAGACGACCCAGATCGTCGAGGACAATCCCGAGGTCGCGACCAAGCTCGAACTGGCGCAGGCCTACGAGGAAATGGGTGACAAGGAAGGCGCGCGAGAACTGCTCAACGAGGTCATTGCCGAAGGCAGCCCGTCGCAGCAGCAGTTCGCCCGCGACCGCCTGGCGCAACTCGGCTAGCCCTGAATGGCCGCGGCTGCCGTCAGGCGGCGCGGCCTTTTCGCTCCCATGCTGCATCCCGCCACCCTGCTCGTTCTTTGGGCAGGGTGTGCGCTCGCCTTGCCGCTGCTGTCGCTGAACGCGGCATTGGCGATGACGTGCGTCGCGCTGGCCGCATCGGCCGTCCTTGCCCGGGGGCGCACCCTCGTCCTCTTGCGGCGTTCGCGCTGGTTGTTGCTTTCCATTGCGCTTCTATTCGCCTTTGCCACGCCCGGGCTATCGGTGCCTGGCTGGCCGGGCCGCATCGGTCTGACGCAGGACGGCCTGCTGCTTGCCGCGGAACACCTTGCGCGGTTGGTCATCCTGCTGGCGACGTTGGCGCTGCTGCACGAACGCCTGCAGACGGCGGGTCTGCTGACGGGGCTGCATGCGCTGCTCGGGCTTGCCCGCAGCGAGGCCCTGCGCGAGCGCGTCGCCGTGCGTGTGATGCTGGTCATCGAATACATCGAGGGCCGCGACTCGAAAGCCGGATGGCGTCACTGGCTGGATGACGACGACGGCGGGCCGGACCGCCTGACGCTGACCGTGCGCCCGCTCGGCTGGCGTGACTGGATCGCCTACGCGGCGATGGCGCTGGCCGCCGGAGCGATTGCATGGTGAGGATCGCGCTTGGCGTCGAGTACGACGGTTCCTCGTTCTGCGGCTGGCAATCTCAGGCGCAGGGCAGCAGCGTGCAGGATGCGCTCGAAAGGGCGCTGGCTCAGGTGGCCGCGCATCCGCTTCGCGTCGTTTGCGCCGGTCGTACCGATGCCGGCGTGCATGCCCTGGCGCAGGTCGTGCACTTCGACACCGACGCGGTGCGCCCCTTGAGTGCATGGGTCCGCGGCGTCAATGCCCACCTGCCGCCGCAGGTGGCCGTCACCTGGTCGCGCGAGGTCGGTGCCGAGTTCCACGCGCGCTTCGCCGCTCGCTCGCGCGCCTACCGCTACGTGCTCCTTAACCGCGCGGTGCGCCCGGCGCTGCTGGCCGGCCGCGTCGGCTGGTTCCACCAGCCGCTCGACGTCGCCGTCATGCGCGCCGCGGCCGCCTGCCTCGTCGGCGAGCACGACTTCTCGGCCTTTCGCGCCGCCGAATGCCAGGCGAAATCGCCGGTCAAGCACCTCTATCGCGCCGACATCTCGATGGACGGCGACTGCATCGTCTTCGACTTCCACGCCAACGCATTCCTCCACCACATGATCCGCAACCTCGTCGGCAGCCTCGTTTACGTCGGCAAAGGCAAGCATCCGCCGGCCTGGCTCGGCGAGCTGCTTGCCGGGCGTGACCGCGCGCGCGCGGCGCCCACCTTCGACGCCGCGGGCCTATATTTCGCCGGCGTGGAATATGACGCGCGCTGGCAGTTGCCTTCCGCCGGCCTTATGATCCAGCCTCCCGGCATTTCGTCACCCGCCCCACCATGAGCAGAACGCGCATCAAGATCTGCGGCATCACCCGCGAAGAGGACCTGCATGCGGCCGTCGCCGCCGGTGCCGACGCCCTCGGCTTCGTCTTCTATCCGCCGAGCCCGCGTTACCTGGACATCGCGCGTGCGGCTGAGCTCGTTAACCTCGTGCCGCCCTTCGTCACGCGCGTCGGGCTTTTCGTGAATGCGGATCCGCAGGTGCTCGCCGACACGCTGGCCGCCGTGCCCCTCGACATCGTCCAGTACCAAGGCGATGAGACGCCGGAATTCTGCGAGGGTTTCGGCCGCCCCTACGTCAAGGTGGCGCGGATGAGGCCCGGGATCGATCTGCTAGAATTCGCCCGCTCTTACCCGTCCGCCCGCGGACTGCTGCTGGATGCCTTCGTCGAAGGCTACGGCGGGGCCGGGCAGATGTTCGACTGGTCCATGGTGCCGAAGGGATTGCCGCTGCCGATGGTGGTCGCCGGCGGCCTGACGGCGGCAAACGTCGGCAGCGCCATCCGCCAGCTGCGCCCCTGGGGCGTGGATGTCAGCAGCGGTGTCGAAGCCGCCAAGGGCATCAAGGACGCCCAAAAAATTCATGCCTTCGTGGCAGCCGTGAAAGATGCAGACACCCGATAGTTCGTACAACCTGCCCGACGCACGCGGCCACTTCGGCAGATACGGCGGCATTTTCGTCGCCGAGACCCTGATCCCCGCGCTCGAGGAACTGCGCCTCGCCTACGAGGACGCCAAGGCCGATCCTGCCTTCCGCGCCGAATTCGAATACGAGCTCAAGCATTACGTCGGCCGCCCGAGCCCGATCTACCATGCCCGGCGCTGGTCCGAGCTGCTGGGCGGTGCGCAGATCTATCTGAAGCGCGAAGACCTCAACCACACCGGCGCCCACAAGGTGAACAACGGCATCGGCCAGGCGCTGCTGGCCCGGCGCATGGGCAAGCCGCGCGTGATCGCCGAAACCGGCGCCGGCATGCACGGCGTCGCCACGGCAACGGTCGCTGCGCGCTACGGCATGGAGTGCGTGGTGTACATGGGCTCGGAAGACGTACGGCGCCAGGCCGCCAACGTCTATCGCATGAAGCTTCTGGGCGCCAAGGTCGTGCCCGTCGAATCCGGCTCGAAGACGCTGAAGGATGCGCTCAACGAGGCGATGCGCGACTGGGTCACCAACGTCGCCAACACCTTCTACATCATCGGTACCGTCGCCGGCCCGCACCCGTACCCGATGATGGTGCGCGATTTCCAGTCGGTGATCGGCGCCGAATGCCTGGAGCAGATGCCGGCAATGGCAGGGCGCCAGCCGGACGCCGTGATCGCCTGCGTCGGCGGCGGCTCGAACGCCATGGGCATCTTCTACGACTACATCCCGTACGCGGACGTGCGCCTGATCGGCGTCGAGGCGGCGGGGAGCGGCATCGACAGCGGCAAGCATGCGGCTTCGCTGACGGCCGGCACGCCCGGCGTGCTGCACGGCAACCGCACCTACCTGCTGCAGGACAGGAATGGCCAAGTCACCGAAACCCACTCGGTCTCGGCCGGCCTCGACTATCCGGGCGTCGGCCCCGAGCACGCCTGGCTGAAGGACAGCGGGCGTGCCGAGTACGTCACCATCACCGACGACGAAGCGCTCAAAGCCTTCCACGACCTCTGCCACCTCGAAGGCATCATCCCGGCGCTCGAATCGAGCCATGCCATCGCCTACGCGGCCAAGCTCGCGCCGACGCTGCCGAAGGACAAGGTTCTGCTGGTGAACCTTTCGGGCCGTGGCGACAAGGACATGCACACGGTCGCCGAAAAGGCGGGGATACAGTTCTGATGTCGCGCATCAAAGCTGCCTTCGAAGGCCTGACGACCGCCGGCCGCAAGGCCCTGATCCCGTTCATCACCGCCGGCGACCCCGACCCCGGCATGACGGTCGCGCTGATGCACGGCCTCGTGGCCGGCGGCGCCGACATCATCGAGCTCGGCGTGCCGTTTTCCGACCCCATGGCCGACGGACCGACGATCCAGCGCGCCTCCGAGCGTGCCCTGTCGTATGGCGTCAGCCTGCGCATCGTCCTCGGCATGGTCGCTGAATTCCGCAAGCAGGACGCGGCGACGCCGGTCGTGCTGATGGGCTACGCCAACCCGATCGAGGCCTACGGCGTCGGTGCCTTCGCCAGGGACGCGCAAGCCGCCGGCGTCGATGGCGTGCTCACCGTCGATTACCCGCCCGAGGAATGCGCCGAGTTCGCCGCCACACTGAAGGCAGCGCAGCTCGACCCGATCTTCCTGCTGGCGCCTACCTCGAGCGAAGAACGCTTCGCTGAAGTCGCACGCATCGGCAGCGGCTACATCTATTACGTCTCGCTGAAGGGCGTCACCGGCGCCGCGACGCTCGACCTCGGCGCCGTCACCGCGCGCATCCCCGCCATCCGCGAGAAGGTCGGCATGCCGGTCGGCGTCGGATTCGGCATCCGCGACGGCGCCGCCGCCGCGCGCATCGCGGCGGTGGCCGACGCCGTGGTGATCGGCAGCCGCATCATCGAAGAAATCGAAAACTCGCCGCGCGACGCGGCGGTCGAACGCGTCACCGCATTCGTTCGCGGCGTGCGCACCGCGATGGACCAAGGAGTGCAGTCATGAGCTGGTTGCAGAAACTGCTGCCCCCGAAGATCAAGCGCTCGGAAGGGGTCAAGAAGTCGATCCCCGAAGGCCTGTGGACCAAGTGCCCGGCCTGCGAGGCCGTGCTCTACGCCACGGACCTGGAGAACAACCAGAACGTGTGTCCGAAGTGCAATCACCACCACCGCATCCGCGCCCGCGCGCGGCTCGATCTGCTCCTCGACCCCGAGGGGCGCTACGAGATCGGTGCCGAGGTGATCCCCGTCGACCCGCTGAAGTTCAAGGACAGCCGGCGCTATCTCGACCGTCTTGCCGCCGCCAACGACGACACCGCCGAGGTGGACGCGATGGTCGTCATGCAGGGCTCGATCAAGACGGTGCAGGCGGTCGTCGCCTGCTTCGAGTTCGAGTTCCTCGGCGGCTCGATGGGTTCGGTCGTCGGCGAGCGCTTCGTGCGCGGCGTCAAGGCCGCGATCGAGCAGCAGCTGCCCTTCATCTGCATCACCGCCACCGGCGGCGCACGCATGCAGGAAGGCCTGTTCTCGCTGATGCAGATGGCGAAGAC
>Ga0075012_10000842_pt1 | contig 32201 bp, 25 predicted proteins | sample All_14_2_FD_71474 | JGI IMG/M metagenome (GOLD analysis project Ga0075012, IMG submission 71474) | Freshwater microbial communities in response to fracking from Pennsylvania, USA - Allegheny Zone_MetaG_DW_15 | ecosystem: Environmental > Aquatic > Deep subsurface > Groundwater > Drilled...
AAACCGTGCGTGCGCCCAGCGGTGCCGCTCGGACGCATCCGTTTCACTGGCAAGCCGAAAGAAAAGAGGAGCATTCGGTCCGCCGTCGGATTCGAGCCCCAACATGGCTGCGAAGAAAACTGAACGCACGCTCCTTTGCCCGCCGCAAAGAAACCGTGCGTGCGCCCCGGGAGATTCGCCCTCGATGCGCCGCCTTGCGGGGGCGGCGGTGAACCGGTATAGTTAAGAGTTCTATGGGAGGGTGGGTGTCAAAGCGGGCCTGTGTGGCGGTCTCGGTCTTCGCGCTCTGGGGCGCGGCGGCCGCGGTCGCGGCGTCGCCCCGGCTCTGCCTGAACGAGGTGCTGAGCTCGGACAACACCCTCTTCGCCGATGAGGACGGCTCCTTCGAAGACTGGATCGAGGTGCTCAACGCCGGCGATGCCGAGGCCAGCCTGGCCGGGTGGGGGCTCTCGGACGAGGCCGGCACGGATCCGTTCAAATGGACCTTTCCCGACGTGACGCTCAAGCCGGGCGAGCACCTGCTGGTCTGGGCCTCCGGCAAGGACCGGCGGCCGCCGGGCAAGCCGTCCGAGGCGCCCTTCGTGGTCGTCGCGTCCAATTCCGTCTGGCGCTTCAGCGACAGCGGCGCGGCGCCGGCGGCCGGCTGGGCGGGACGGGCGTTCGACGACGCGGCCTGGGCGTCCGGCCCGGCCATGCTGGGCTACGGCGCCGCGGAGGTCCGCACGACGGTCAGCTTCGGCGGCGTGGCCACCAACAAGTATCCGGCGACCTATTTCAGGCAGGCGTTCGTGCTGCCCCTGGCCACGAATGAGATCCGCGGCGGCGTGCTGCGGCTCTGGGCCGACGACGGCGCGGTCGTGTACCTCAACGGCGCCGAGATCCTGCGGGTGCGGATGCCGGCCGGCGCGGTGACCGCCGCCACGTATGCGAGCGCGCTGGTCAGCAGCCGCGGCGCATGGGAGACGTTCGACGTGTCCGCCGCGGCCCTCGTGCCGGGCACGAACGTGCTGGCCGTCGAGGTCCACCAATTCAACGCCTCCAGCTCCGACCTCTGCTTCTGGGCTCATCTGGGCGTGCGGCTCTCGCAGCTGCACGCGAACTTCAAGATCAGCGCCGGCAACGAGACGGTGACGCTGAGCGACGGCGCCGGCGCGGCGGCCGATGTGGCGCCCGCGCTGAGCGTGCTGTCGGGCAGTTCGTTCGGCCGCGCGGCGGGCGACGCGGGCGGCGCGTGGGTGATGTTTCCCTATCCCACGCCGGGCGCCACCAACGCGGCGGCCGGCTATGCGGGGCTACTGTCGCCGCCCGGCTTCACGGCGGCGCCGGGCTTCTACGCCGAGGCCGTCACGGTGGCGATCACGAACGCGGACCCGCTCGCGCAGATCTACTACACGGTGGACGGCTCGACGCCGACGAATGCGGTCACGGAGCGCTGCTTCCTGTACACCGCGCCGCTCGCGCTGGGCGACCGCAACGCCGAGCCCAACCGCTTCTCGATGATCCGCACCAACCCGATCGAGATGACCAACCACACGCAGTACGGCTGGATGGCGCCGCAGGGGCTGGTGCCCAAGGCCAACGTGGTGCGGGCCGCGGCCTACCGGGCAGGCATGTTCTCGCCGCGCGGCGCGGCGGGCACCTGGTTCGTCGGCGGCGCGCCGCTGCAGCACGCGCTGCGCGTGGTTTCGCTGCTGTCCGACCCGGACAACCTCTTCGGCGACCCGCGCGGCCTGTTCGTGCCCGGCGACATCTACAACACGCTGGGCTGGAACGGCCACTATGTGGGGCTGCCCAACGCGAACTACTTCCAGAGCGGGAGCGACTGGGAGCGCCCGGTCTTCTTTCAGCTGTTCGACAGCGGCCGGTCGCTGGCGGTCTCCCAGCTGATGGGGGTCAGGAACCACGGGGCGTGGTCGCGCGGCGCGGCGCAGAAGACGCTGCGCTTCTATGCGCGCGAGGAGTACGGCGACAGCCAGGTGCGCGCCGCGCTCTTCCCGGGGCAGACCGACAGCGCGTTCAAGCGCTTTCTGCTGCGCAACAGCGGCAACGACTGGAGCAGCACGGGCTTCCGCGACGCGATGATGCACCAGGTGTTCCGTCCGCTGGCGCGCTGCGACACGCAGGACTATGAGCCGGTGGTCGTCTATGTGGACGGCGAGTACTGGGGCCTTCAGAATCTGCGCGAGTACTACAGCGCCTATTATCTCGAGCGGCGGTACGGCGTCGACCCGGCGAACCTGGATCTGCTCAAGGCGACGGTCAGCTCCGAGACCATGGAGATCGAGGAGGGCGACGACGCGGACTACAAAGAGGTGCTCGGCTTCGTGAAGACCAACGACCTGTCGCTGGCGGCGAACCTGGCGTGGGTCGAGTCGCGCATGGACCTGGACAACCTGATCGACCACTACGCCTGCGAGATCTTCTGCTGCAACACCGACTGGCCCGGCAACAACCTGGGCGTGTGGCGCGTGCGCACGGCCTACAACCCCGGGGCTCCGTACGGGCAGGACGGCCGCTGGCGCTGGCTGACCTACGACACCGACCACGGGTTCGGCCTGTCCAGCACGGTCAACACCGACATGATGACGCAGGCCCGGCGCAGCAGCCGCGGCGTGTGCCAGCCGCACTTCGACCGTCTGCTGGCGAACGCCGATTTCCGCAACCGCTTCGTGAACCGCTTCGCCGACCTCGTCAACACCGCGTTCAAGCCCGCGCGCGTGCAGGGCATCATCTCCAACATGGCGCTGCGCGTCGAGTCGGAGATGCCGCGCCACATCGCGCGGTGGGGACGCATGGGCAGCGTCTCCGCGTGGCAGTCGCGCGTGCAGGGGCTGAAGACCTTTGCCGCGGGACGGCCGGGGCCCGCGCTCACCAACCTCGTCAACGAGTTCGGCCTGGGCGGGCTCTCGACGCTGACGGTCGCGCGCTCGAACGGCGTCGGCAGCGTGACGGTCAACACGGTCACGATCGACGCCTCCACGCCCGGTCTGGCGAACGCCGCCGCGCCTTACCCGTGGCGCGGCGTCTACTTCCGGACGGTGCCGGTGACCGTGACCGCCACGCCGGCGCTGGGCTTCACGTTTGTGAGGTGGGAGACGCCTGCGGGCGCGGTTCCCGATCCGACTTTCACGCTGGTGCCCTCCAACGACGTCGCGCTCTGCGCGGTGTTCGAGCCCGCCGTGATGCCGCGCGTGACGGTGAACGAGTGTCTGGCGGACGCCACCCGGGCGGGCGCCGACCTGCACCCCGTGACCGCGTCGGCGTCGGACTGGTTTGAGCTGTTGAACGAAGGGCCCGCGGCGGTGGACCTGAGCGGCTACTGGGTGGTGGACAGCCAGCCCGACAACGCCTGCGCGCTGCCCGGCGGCGTGACGCTGCTGCCGGGCGCGTGCCTGCGGGTCTGGACCGGCGCGGAGCTGACGGCGGGCGTGAACCCCGACGGCTCGGTCAACGCGACCTTCGGCCTGAGCAAGGGCGGGGACGCGGTCGCGCTGCTCTCGCCGGACCGGACGGTCGAGCTCGACCGGGTCACCTTCGGCGCCCAGAGCCCGAACGTCAGCCAGGGGCGGTGGCCGAACCGCGCGTCGGGCGCGTGGGTCAGCTTCGCGAGCCCGACGCCCGGGCTGCCGAACCGCAACCCCGCCGTGACGGCGAAGCTGTTGCCGCTCTACGGGGTTCAGAGCGTGTCGGCCGGCCAGACGCTTGCGCTCCCGTTCGCGCCCGCCGCAACGGTGACCGAGGCGGTCTACGCGCTTGTGGAGGGGCCTGACGGGGCCGCGCTGGGCGCGGGAGGTGGCTTCTCGTGGACCCCCGGGGCGTCGGTCGGAAGCGGCGTGTATGCCTTCCGCATCGCGCTGATGGGGCTGCTCGACGGCGCGGCGGTGACCGATGAGACCACGCTGCTGGTGGCCGTGAACAACGCGCAGCGCTACCGCATCGACGCGCGGGCGACGCCGGCCGAGGGCGGCGCGGCCGAGGGCGGCGGCGTGTTTGAACGCGACGCGTCCGTCGCGCTGACGGCGACGGCGGCCGAGGGCTGGCGGTTCGTGCAGTGGAGCGACGGGCTCACCTCGCTCAGCCGGACGCTGACGGCGCGGCGCGACGCGACCTACACGGCGGAGTTCGCGGCCGACCTGTCGGCGCCTTGCGGCGCGGGCGGAACCGTGGATGCGGGGAGCGCCCCGCTGCTCTACTGGCAAACGGTGCCGGGCGCGGCGCACTACGTGGTGCGGCGGGCCGCGTCGCAGGCCGGACCGTTCTCCGTGATCGGCACGCCCACGAACAACGTGTTCACGGATGCGCAGCCGCTGGTGGGTCTGCCGGGCTACTATACGGTCGCGGCCAGCCGCAGCGGCACGGAGAGTCCCGCGTGCGGCGCGTTCAGGGCCTACACCAACGGGCTCGCCCGCAAATTGACCGGGCCGGTGATCGGGACGCTCGGCTCGTACGGCAACAACGCGGCGCGGACGCGCGACAAGGTGTTCGACGGCGACATCGCGACGTTCTATGACGCGGCGACCGACGGCGGCTGGCCGGGGATGGACCTCGGCCTGGAGCGGCTGTGGCGGCTGGCGGAGCTGCAGTATGTGCCGCGCGAATCCCTGCCCGCGCGCATGGTCAACGGCCGGTTCCAGACCGCCTCGGCCTCCGACGGGGTGGACACTTTCGAGGTGCTCCAGACGCTGCACCAGGTCGCGGTGCTGCCGCCGACCGGCGTCTACACGCGGGTTTCCCTCCAGCTCGACACGCGCTTCCGGTATCTGCGCTACCTGCCGCCTGCGGGCGGCTGGGGGAACATCGCGGAGCTGGATCTTTACGGCTGCGAGGCCCAGCCTGCGGCGCCGGCGGGGCTCGCCGCGACCTCCGGGGTGGGGACGGCGGCTTTGAGGTGGGACGAGGTTCCCGAGAGCGTCGGCTATCTCGTGCGGCGCGCGGAGGCGGCGGACGGCGTTTATGCGCCGGTGGCGTATGTGCTGGAGCCCGCGTACGCGGCGAGCAACCTGACCGCCGGCGCGACGGTGCACTACCGCGTGACCGCCGTGAACGGCAGCAGGCTGAGCGGCGATTCGCAGGCTGTGGCGGTCACGGTGCTGAAGCCGCTGTCGATCCCGTGCTTCGCGGCCGCGGCGGACGGCCGCGGGATCACGCGCGGCGGCGGGACGGTGACGCTGCGGCTGTCCGGCGCGCTGGACAGCCGGCTTGAACTGGTCTGCTCGGACACGCTGGAGGTGCCGGTCGCCGCTTGGCTGCCGGTCTCCCACGCGGCGCTCGCCGAGGCGGGCGACGGCTCCGGGGCGGTCGTGGTCTCGATCGTCACGAACACGCCGCGCCTCTTTTTCGCCGTGCGCGTGAAGTGAGGGGGCCGCGCGCCTGTTTTCTGCGCAATAAGCCTGCGCGCCGCACGTTCATGCGAGAATCACACAAGCGGGGAGACGGACCATGAAGGCTGGCGTGCGGCGTACAACGGTTGGACCGCGGGGGACGAAGGGACCTGCGCGGACGCGGGAGGGCTCCCCGTTCTGGGGGCTGGCGCTGGCGGCCGCGGCCGCCTCCGCGTGGGCGCAGCAGGCGCCCGATCTGGCGCTGCTCGGACCCGACTGTCCCCGCGTCTTCTTTTTCCGCTCGGCCGAGGCGGGCCCTTACCGCAAAGGCATGACCTATGAGCCGTGGGCGGACGAGTACGGACGGCTGATGGGCATCATGGGCAAGTGTCTGGACGAGGAGGTCGTGGGCCGTGAGGCGCTTAACCCCGAGTGGTTTTCGCGCTTCAAGCGCGAGCATCCCCGGCAGGCGGTCTTGCTGCATGTCAACGGCAACGCCCGCGATCCGCGCTATGCGACGGCGCCCTATTTCGCGGGGCACTGGATCTACCGTGCGGCCACGGCCGTGGTGGCGGATGTTCCGGCCGAGGCGGGCGAAACCGAGATCCGCGTGGCGGACGCGTCGGACTTCAAGGTCGGGACGGGACGCTACCGGGCGTCGGCCGACGACCTCGCGCTGTTCGGGATCGCGTCGGACGGCCGGCACGACTGGACGCGCTGCGAGCAGGTGCAGCTTGTTTCTGTCGACGAGCAGGCGAACACGATCCGCGTGCGGCGCGGCTGCTACGGCACCCGGCCGCTCGCGTTCCGCGCCGGGCAGGCGCGCGCCGCGGCGCATATGACCGAGGGACCGTGGGGCAAGGACAACCACCTGCTGTGGTACTACAACTTCGCGGAGCACTGTCCCCGGGATGCCGAGGGCAAGCAGTGCGCGGACCGGCTGGTGGACGAGCTGGGCGCGTGGTTCGGCAAGGGCGGCAAGCTGGAGGCGTTCGACGGGCTGGAGTTCGACGTGATGTTCAACGAAACGCGCGGCGACACCGACGGCGACGGCGTGGAGGACAACGGCGTGGTCGGCGGGGTGAACCGCTACGGGATTGGCATGGCGGCCTTCGCGCGCCGGCTGCGCGAACGGCTCGGCCCCGGCCGCATCATCCAGGGAGACGGCTCGCTCGGGCCTGGCGGCGTGCGGTCGCAGCGGGCCTTCGGGGTGCTGAACGGCATCGAGAGCGAGGGGTGGCCGAATCTGGACGACTGGGCGTTCGACGACTGGTCGGGCGGCTTGAACCGGCTGGCCTTCTGGCAGGCGAACGCGCAGGCGCCGGCGTTCAGCTACATCAACCACAAGTGGGTGGAGCCGGTGCCGGGCCAGCCCGGCGAGCACCGCGACGCGCAGGTTCCCTTCGCCCGCCACCGCCTGGCGTTCGCGGGGGCGCTGTTCGCGGACGCGGCGATCACCTATGCGCTGCAGCCGCCGCGCGAGGCCAAGGGCCGCATCGGCATCTGGGACGAGTTTGTCGGCGGCACGGAGAACCGCGTCGGCTGGCTGGGGCGGCCGTTGGGGCCGGCCGTGCGCCTGGCCGCGGCGCGTCCGGATGCGCTGGCCGACGGGCCTCTGGCGCGACGCCTCGCGGGCTCCGTGACCTGCGCGGAGCGCGGGACGGAAGTCACGGTCTCCGCCGCGGATCCCGCGGCGGGGGAAACGGTGTTCACAGTCAGGGATGTGCCGGTGGAGGGGAGTCAGCTGACCGTCTTCGCGACGCTCTCCGGCGCGCCCCGCAAGGATTATCCCGACGCGATGGGGCGCTTGGCCGAGGTGGAGGTGGCGGGCGGCGCGACGGCGCTTTTGGAGCGACAGCCCGCCTGCACCGGCATGGCGCTGCGGCGGCGGGAGGAGGCCGCGCTCGACGCGGCCACCGGCGCGCGGGTGAGTTTTCAGCCCAACGTGCGGATCGGCGGCACGGTGTTGCCGGCCTACGCGGTGCATCCGCCGTTCAAAGCGGTGAAAGGGGCGGTGTTCTGGTGCCGCGACGTCGAGGTGCCGGCCGACGCCGAGCTGCGCTTCAGTCTCGGCCTTTCGGAGAAAGCGCCGCTGCGCTCGGACGGCGTGTGGTTCAGCGTGCATGCCGCGCCGCTTGAGGGCGGCGTGGCCGGCGCGCGCGCGAAGCTCTTCGAGGCGACCACCAAGGCGCACGCGTGGCAGCCGCAGGCGGTGCCGCTGTCCAAGTGGGCGGGCCGGCGCGTGCGGCTCACCTTCATGGCGGACTGCGGTCCCGCGGATCACGCGACGGCGGATCAAGGGTACTGGGGCGATGTGAAGCTGGCGCGCGCGGGCGTGCCCGATGCGGCGATCACGCCGCCGGCCTCGCAGAGCACTTGGCTGAACGGCAAGCCGTTCAGCGCCGTGTTCTTTTTCCGCGACATCCGTTCGCCGCGCGTCGACCTGACCTTCCGCGTCGAAGGCGCGGAGCCGGTCACGCTGCACGCGCTTTCGGCGCACGGCGCGCCCGACGCGCGCTATCGGCTCTACGAGCGCGGTCTGGTGCTGGCCAATCCGGGCCATGCGCCGTACACCTTCGATCTCGCCGCGATCGCGCCGGGACGGTCGTTCCGCCGCATCCGCGCCACGCCGCTGCAGGACACCCAGGCCAACAGCGGCGAGCCGGTTGGCGCGACCCTGACGCTCGGCCCGCTGGAAGGGCTGTTCCTGGCGGGCGAGTAGGGGCAGACGCGCCGGGGCGACGCGCTTGCGCCTGACGAGACGTGCCCCTATAATCCGGACATGCATAGAAAACGCCGTCAACCGAAGTGGGCGAGTCTGATTCTGCTGGCCGCGCAGGCTGCGGGGGTCTCGCTGCCGGAGGTCCGCGCCGCCGAGGAGGCGGCCTTGCCCGCGTGGCGCGACATGCCGGCCGTGCAGATGAAGGGTGGCCTGAGGGCGTTCTGGAACGTCGGCGGGAAGGAGCGCGCGGCGAATGAGCGCGCCGCGGCCGAGCACGGGCTGGAGAGCGTGACGCTGCTGAACACGTTCTCGGACTATCCCGGACGGCAGCAGGAAAAAATCGTCCCCGAGCCCTCGAACCCGTGGGCGAAGCCGCCTTTCTTTGAGCGCATCGTGCGGCGCAACATCGCCGCGACGTCGCCGAAAGCGATCTTCGTCCACGACATCGAGTTCGACTTCGAAGAAGAGACCGATGCGCTCTGGACCCAGCCCGCGCTGCGCGCGGCCTCGGGCGCGACGTCGCCCGGCGCGTTCAGGGAGGCCTATTACCGCGAATGGGCCACGTGGTTCACCTGGCCCTGTCGCTGGGCGCGGGAGAGGTATCCCGGCCTTCCGGTCGGCATCTACGGTCCCCAGCCTTTCCGGCGCGACTACTGGGGCGTGGCCGGCAAGGACGCGCGGCAGATCGACGGCACGCACCGCACCGACGCCGAGCTGTGGCGGCACATCGCGCCTGACGTGGACTTCTGCGTGGCCAGCATCTATTGCTTCTACGACGATCCGGGCTCGGTGTACTACATGGGAGCGAATGTTGAAGAGAATGTCCAGCGCATGCAGGGCTCCGGCGGCAAGCCGGTCTACGCGTACCTCTGGCTGCGCTATCACGACAGCAACGCCAAGCTCAAGGGGCAAGAGGTGTCCGACAGCCTGGCCGAAGCCATGGCCGTGCTGCCCTATTTCTGCGGCGCGCGCGGGACGGTGCTGTGGGGGTGGGAGCCGAAAGGCCAAGGCCCGTACTACCGCACGCTGCCGGTTTTTCTGCGCAGCCTCAAGCGGGTCGCCGATCTGTCCGAGCTCATGGCCCGGGCCGTGCCGGACAACGACGCGCCGGTGCATGCGGCGTGGAAGGCCAAGGCTCCGCTCATCCGCAAGCTGCGCGTGAGCGGCGACGAGTGGCTGGTCTTCGCGGCGCAGCCCTGGCAGCCGGAGGGGGCTGTGACGGAGGTGGCGGTGCGGTGCGGGGCGCACGAGGTGAAGCTGGCGGTGCGGGGCAAGCGCAGCGAGATCTACCGCATCACGGAGCGGCGCGCGCTCTGCGTCGAGTAGGCGGGCGCGGTGCGGTGTGCGGGACCTGTCACGGGGTGGCGGGCGCGTTCTGGCGCCGGTTCTTCTGGCCCTGCTTGTTCTTCTTTCCCTTCCTGGCATCGGGATAAGGAGTGACGTGCGCGCGCAGAGCCCAGGCTTCCCACTGCGCGGCAAGCGCTTTCGCCTTGTCGGGCTGGGCGGCGGCGAGGTCGTGGAGCTCGGTCCGGTCGGCCTTCATGTCGTAGAGCTCCCAAGCGCCGCCCCGCTTCTGTCGCACGAGCTTCCAGTCGCCGGCGCGCACCGCGGCGTTGCCCTCGTGTTCCCAGAAGAGCGCGTCGCGCTCGATGGCCTTGCCGGCGAAGGCGCCCGTCAGGCTTTTCCCCTCCAGGGGCGTGACCGGCTTGCCGTTGAAGACGGCCGGGTAGGAGGCGCCGCCGACCTCCACGCAGGTGGCCATGATGTCGATCAGGTGGGCGGGCTGGGTGCGCCACTCGCCTTTGGCCGCGATGCCGGCGGGCCAGTGGGCGATCAGGGGCGTCGCGATGCCGCCCTCGTGGTTGAAGTGTTTGAAGAGACGGAACGGCGTGTTCTCCACAAAGGCCCAGCTCATGCCGCAGAACCAGTCGGAGTCGGCCTGCGAGGGCGTGCCGACCGTTTTGCCGGTGGGTCCGGCTTCGGCGTTGCCGCCGTTGTCGCTCATAAACAGGATCAGCGTGTTGTCCAGCACGCCGCGCTGCCGGAGACCGTTTATGAGGTCGCCCACCGACTTGTCCATGTGGGCGACCACGGCCGCGTAGGTGGCCATCAGGTGGTCGAAGCGCTCCTGCTCGTCGGCGGAGAGCGAGGACCAGAGCGACACCTCTTCAGGCCGGGGCGACTTGGCCCATGTTTTGTCGATGAGACCGAGCTTGAGCTGGCGGGCGTAGCGCGCGTCGCGGATGGCGCCCCAGCCCGCCTTGTAGGTGCCGCGGAACTTTGCGATCTCCTCGGCCGGGGCCTGCAGCGGGAAGTGCGGCGCGTTGTGGCAGAGGTGGAGGTAGAAGGGCTTCTTCTCCGCCAGCGCCTCGTCGACGAACTTCAGGCCGAAGGTGGTCCAGAGGTCGGTGCTGTACCAGGCTTTGGGCAGGCGGGGATCGTCCTTCGCGAGCTCGGTGCCGTTCAGGAAGAGCGTGGCCCTGGGGGAGTCGAGGAGGTAAAAGCCGCCGCTCGCGGCGCTGAGGCTGCGGTCGAAGCCGCGGCCCCAGGGCGTGACGCCGTGGTTCTGTCCGACGTGCCATTTGCCGCTCAGGGCGGTGAAGTAGCCCGCCGGCTTCAGCACCTCGGCGATCGTGACGCACTGGTCGTTGAGGTGGCCCCGATAGCCGGGCAGGCCGTTGTCCTCGGTCATGTGGCCGACGCCCGCCTGGTGGGGATAAAGGCCGGTGAGCAGCGAGGCGCGCGTGGGGCAGCAGCGTCCGGTGTTGTAGAACTGGGTGAACTTCAGGCCGTTCGCGGCCAGCGCGTCGAGGTTCGGCGTCGGGATCTCCGAGCCGTAGCACCCCAGATCGGAGAAGCCCATGTCGTCGACCAGGATCACGACGATGTTGGGCTTGGCCGCGGCGGCGAGGGAAAGCGTCAGGCAACAAACGCCGATGGCGGCGACGAAACCGGCTTGAACGCGCATAGGGAGCTCCCGTTTGAGGGTGGATCAATGGCGGTTTAAACGCGCGGCGGCGGCGGATATTGCCCGCCGGCGGCTCACGGCTGCAGGGTCACGTCGTCGCAGTCGGCGGTCACGTAGCGCGGGGCGGCGGGCTTCCATGGCGGGTAGGCGTCGGTCTTCTCGACGACGTTGTTGGTGAAGGTCAGACCCCGGACGCTGTAGAAATCAAGGAGGGCCGGGTGGAACGCGCGGATCGTGTTGCCGGTGATGCGGATGTTCGAGTTGTAGCGGCTCGTGGCGCGGAAGGCGGGGTCGATGCCGGCCCGGCACTCGATGAGCGCCCCGCCCCAGACGCCGTAGTTGCAGTTCTCGAAGAGGTTGTTGCGGATCACGCAGTCGCTCACGCCGGCCTGCTCGTACCAGAAGCGCGCGTCGCCCTCGAAGAGGATCGCCGCGCCGGCGGTGTGGAACACGTTGTTCTCCACCACGGTCGGGCCGCGCGAGTTGAGCAGGATGCCGCGGGCGCGGTTGCCCCGGATCGTGCAGCCGCGGATGGTGAGCGCGGCGTAGCCGTCGCTGGCGGCGAGCGCGTCGCCGACCTCGACCGCTTCGGGCAGCGGCGCTTTGAAGGTCAGGCGCGTGTACTCCTTGTTCAGGCGCTCGACGGATTTAACCACGGGATAGGCGAGCGGGGTGAGCGCGGGGCCTTTGACGAGCTCGAGCGTCTGTCCCTTGCGGATGAAGTCGAAGCCGAACTGCTGCGGGTGCACGAGCTTGACGAGCACGGCGGCGGGCGAGAGCCGCTCGACGATGCGGACATAGATGCCGTGGACGTTGGTGGCGTCGTCTTTCTGCAGCTCGAAGAGGCAGTCTTCCAGCACGACCTGGCCGCCGCAGTTGACGAAGTGCGTGGCGTCGGCCGTGAGGCTCACGAGGCGCTCCTTGCCGGGCGGCGGCGTGACCTTGACGCGCCGCACGAAGAGGTCGCGGCTGCGCTGTCCGATCACGCCCATGCCGCCGCAGTGGAAGAGCGTCACGTCCTCGACCGTGACGTCGCGGCTGTCGGAGATGGCGATGCCGCAGACCAGCCTGTGGCTGGGGCCGAACACGAAGACGTTGCCGGGCGTGCCTTTCAGCTTCTCGCGCAGGAGGCGCACGCGGCGGTTGCCGAGGTCTTGCGCGAGGATGTCGTCGCCGAGCCCATAGTCGCGGGCCTGGTAGGCGGTTTCGCGCTTTACGGGGTCGAACTCCAGCAGGCCTCGCACGGGGTAGAGCGTGCGCGCCTTGCCGGCTTTGCCGTCGTGGAACTTGAGCAGGCCGTTCTCGACGGAGAACGGATACTCCGGGGCGATCTCGAGGTCCGCGTAGGTGTTTGTCACGCACAGGATCTTGCCTTCGCTGTGGAAGGGGCGCGCGTAGTCCACCGAGAAGTTGCGCAGCGCGATGCCGCGCGAGCCGTCGATCGCGAAGGGCGAGATGTAGCCGTGGAAGAGGAAGCCCGAGCCTTGGCCGTCGACCTCGAACGCCTCCATGCCCTCGATGGAAAAGGCAATGCGCTTGAGGCCCTCGTCGTTGTTGCTGATGAACTGGTAGCGCTCGACGGCCTGGTCCGGATAGAAGTCGTAGCGGCCTTTGGGGAAGACCAGCCGTTCGGCGCCCTGCCGCTTGGCCTGCTCCAGGGCGGCGCGCACCGCGAGGGTGTCGTCCTGCCCGTCGTCGGGGATGGCGCCGAAGCGCGCGGCGTCGAGGGTGGCGCCGGCTGCGGCGGCGGAGGCGAGGCCGGCGAACAGCCAGCACAACGGAGCGGCGTTGAAGGTCATGCGAAGGGTCCTCCTGTTCTGAAATCGGATGCCGCTATTCTTCACGCTCAGGCCCCAACAAGCAAGGATCAAGTGGGCGCTAGGGATGGAAAGGGCGCATGGCCGTTCTGATGGGGATACCTTCTCTCGTAATCCTAATCTTATTCTTAATCCGCTAACTGCTGATTGCCGGCCTCATATTCGGCCCGATCCTCATGAACACGATCCGAGGAGGTGCTACGGACCAAGCCCACCAGCATCGAGACGATAGGCACCCACATCTCTTTCCCCTGCTCGGCACAAGCCAGCCTCTTCTTGCCACGAGCACATCCAGACGCGCCGCACCTTCGAAAGCGGAGCCCGTGCAAGGTCAAAGAACCGGCATCGGTCCGGGGCCGTAAACATGCCGTTTCCCTTCAAGAGAAAGAGTAAGATTATGATTACTATTACGATTAGAATTCAGCGGCACCAACAGTACTGCCACGCGCCCGGGCTGGAAAGGCACGGCTTATTCGTTTGGCGCTCCTTGCTGCGCATTCGGTCGGCCCGGAGGTCCGACCCTACCTGCGAGGGTTATCGTTCCGGATTCGCATCGCGGGTAGGGAGCGACCGCCGGGCGCGCCGCTGGTCATTGGCCGGTCAGTGAAACGGATTCGCCGTTGCTTTACACATGCATCAATCAGGCTTGAAACGGGACAAATCGGTATGATACCTTGCGGCTTATTGTGTTCGCCAGCATGCGAATCGGGCCGCCCTATTCCGTGAGCGCGGGAGCAGAGTGATTTGCAGTCCGTTAACCTCGGGGACGAAGGATGAAAAACGTCGATCGCTTTATTCGTGTTGTGTGCGTCGCGGCAGCCGCATGGGTTTCGGGGTGCTCGCATACCCTGACCGTTAAGAACCTGGATTGCTATCAGGCCGTAACGGCCAACTCTCTCAAGAGACCCCTGCGGGTTGGGGTTTCAACGATCGGTCAAGGGAACCAGAATCTCATGGCCGGCATTGCGCGTCACCTCGGACAGTATCAGGCGACCGTCGTTTATCCGTGTGCGGCGAACGACAGAGGCGTTGACGTCGTGGCTTCTGTTGCGATCCGCTCGAAATACGAGGGCTCTGGCTGGAATTTTCTGGTCAATTTCCCTGGTTTTCTGGTCTGGGCGCCAGCTTGGAATGGATACGTATATGAGGTCTCGCATACAATTGATGTGCAGTTGAACCGCGGGCTTGATGGCGAAAAGATCGACACCTTCACGATTCCGGTCGTCTTGGATGTACGGCACGCGGCAATTGACCGGACGTGGACGGAAGTCAGCTGGTTGGAATTCGGTGTGATTGCTTTTGTAGGCGGCATCGTTTTCATCCAGTACGACGACGATGTAACTCCTCTGCTTGACGACGAGATCGGTTCGCCGGTTGGGACTTTTGTGGCCCAAGAAATTGTGAACAGGATCAATCAGAACGGGCGCTTTGGCGCACTGCCCACCGCCGCCGCTGTTGCGCCTTCGCCTGCGCTCGCACCTGCTCCGGCGGCTTTCACGGTCAATTCGGTCAAGGTTGTGGGGTATCAATACGACGCCAAGACACGCAAGGGCGTTCTGTCTGTGGATGTCTCCGGACATCCTTTTGAAGAGGTGAGGAACTGGGTGGTTACGAACATCGGCAAGATCAGTTCAAGCAAAGAGATTCTCATGGAGGCTGGTCAGGAGAGCAGCAGCGGTGGCCGGTACCGGGTGCTCAACGAGTCCGTTAAGGACGGCGTCCTTACGGTTGAGTTTGTGGCCGGTTTTTCCGATTGAAGCCGAGGCTGGATCTCCTGAGACCCGAGGGCGTCCAAGGATCGTGCGAACATTCTGAATTTGGGTGATTGTTTGATGGACATCCAGAAAGCGGTCGGCGGTTGGGTGGCGGCGGGGTGTGTCGCGGCGTTCGCAATCAGCGGTGTGCTGGGAGGTGTCGCATGGTTGAGGTCCCGAACGCCCGCCCTTGTTTATGAGGCCGAGGCCCTGATCGAGGTGACGCGGCCCGACGCGCTGGCCGGCGCGGTCGCGGGTGCAGGGAAAGGCTTTGAAGCGGCCGTAAGCCGGGCCGTTTTGGGGTATCGGTCCTCTTTTCCGGCGTCATCCATTCCCGAGGACCGGCTGGCTGCGGAACTGTCTGGGGGAGCGCGGTTCATCGAGGTGGAGGGCTCGCCGAAAGAGACGCCCTGTTATCGGGTGACGCTGCGTTCGCCCGACCCGCAGCGGGCGGCCGATCTGGCGGACGCGCTCGCTGAGGCGTTGTGCGCGGGAGACAGCAGGCCGCGGGCGGCCGTCGGAGCCGTGAGGCAAAAGGCGCTGCGGCCGCGGGCGCCGCTGCGGCCGCCCGGTCCCTCGCCGATCCAAGTGGCGCTGCTCGGCGCCGCAGCGGGTGCCCTGCTTGGGGCGCTGGTGGCCCGCGGGGTGACGCATGCATTCTTTGCCGGCGGCTTCGCCTCGGGCGATCCGTGACCTGCGCGGGCTTCTGCTCAGTGGGGGTGACGGTGACGGAGGATGTGCGGGCGTTCGAGGCCGTGCGCCAGCATGAGTGCCTCGTCGTTGAGCAGGAGGTCCGTCGGACCGTCGGCGATGAGCTTGCCGCCGTCGATGACGATCACGCGCGGGCAGACCTCCACGACCAGCTCCAGGTCGTGCGTGGCGATGATGCGCGTGTGGCCGAATGAGCGGAGCAGGTCGATCAGCCGCCGCCGGCCGCGCGGATCGAGGTTCGACGAGGGCTCGTCCATGACCAGCACATCGGGCTCCAGGGCCAGGGCCGTGGCGATCGCGACCGCGCGTTTCTCGCCGGCCGACAGTTTGTAGGGCGGGCGGCTCTTCACGTGGGACATGCCGACCCGCTCCAGCGCGGCCAGGGCCCGCTGGTCCACGGCTGCGGGCGCGAGCCCCGCGTTCAGCGGCCCGAAGGCGACGTCCTCGAAGACCGTCGGCATGAACAGCTGGTCGTCCGGATCCTGGAAAACCATGCCGACGGCGCGGCGCAGCGCCGGCGCGGACTCGCGGGTCAGCGGCGTGCCGCCGATGAGCACGTCGCCGGACGTGGCCCGGAGCGCGCCGTTGAGGTGCTGGAGAAGGGTGGACTTGCCCGCGCCGTTCGCGCCGATCAGCGCGACGGCCTCGCCTGCCGCGACGCGGAACGACACGCTGTCCAGCGCCCGGTTGCCGTCCGGGTAAGTGAAGCACACGGTGCGGAGCTCAACAGCGGGAAGGGTCATGAAGCGCCTTTCATCAAGAGGGTGCCGAGCAGCCCGGCCAGGTTCCAGCAGCGGGCGGCGGCGAAGAAGGCCAGCCAGCCACAGACAAAGAGCAGGTCCGTCCCCCGCAGGCGGGGTCGCTGCAGGGTCCGGATCTCGCCGTCGAAGCCGCGTGCCTGCATGGCGCGGTAGACCCGTTCCGCCCGGTCGAGCGAGCGGAGCAGCAGATGGCCCACGAGCGAGCCGTACACGCGGACGCGCAGCGGCCGCGGGCCGGCCGAGCGGAGCTCCGCGCTGCGCAGCATCCGCGCGCCCTCGTCGGCGACGGCGAAGAGGTAGCGGTAAAGGAACAGGAGCTGCACGGCGAGCACGCGCGGCAGGCCCAGCTGTTCGAGGCCCGCGCAGAGCCGGTGCATGCCGGTGCAGGCCACCAGCACCAGCGCGGCGCCCACCGTGAGCGCGAAGCGGAGCAGGATCGAGGCGAACGAGAGCCAGCCGCCCGAGACGGACCACGGGCCGAGGACGGCTGCGGTCTCGCGGTCGAAGAGGGGGTTGAAGAGGCCGACCGCCAGCGCGAACGGCGCGGCCACGAGGATCTTCTTGAACAGATAGCCCGGCGGGATCCGGCCGAGCGACAGGAGCGCGAAGGGGTAGAGGAAGAACGGCGTCAGCGCGGCCACCTCGAAGCGGGAGACCGACATGACCGCCACGATGAAGAGCCCCGTGGTCACGAGCTTCGCGCGCGCATCGACGCGGTGGACCGGGGTGGCGAGCCGCCCCAGCTCATCCATCCGTCCGACGTCGCTCCAGCCGCCCTGGCTCATCCGTCCCTCCTGTTCCGCATGTTTCGCCTCAGGCGGCGGTGCGCCGCTTTTTCAGGGCGAGGCCGATCAGCGCGGCCACGCCCAGCGTGAGCAGCCCGCCCACGAGCCCTGAAACGGAGGTGCCCGCGCTGACGGCGGGCCAGGGCGCTGCGGACGCTTCGGTCTCCTCCGCTGCGGGCCCGGCGGACTTGAAGCCGTAGTCGGGCAGCACGGCCGTGCGCGCCTGCAGCGCGGCCAAGTCGCGGTGCACGGCGCTTGCAGGGGCTGCGGGCTCTGCGGTCCCGGCCGCCCGGGCAAGGGACCACTCGAGCCCGTCCGGGTGCGGGGAGGCGAGCCAGCTCAGCGCGCCGCCGAAGAGGGCCGCCGCCAGCAGCAGGGCCGTCAGCACGAAGCGCAGGCTTCGCGGCGCGTCCGGGGCGGGGCAGGCGTGCGGTCCGAACAGGGCGTCGGGTCGCGCGCGGGCCACGAAGGCGACGACCGCCGCGGTGGCGAGCCCTTCCACGATGCCGATGGCCAGATGCACGGGCTGCATCAGCAGCACGAACGCCCGGAACGGGAGATCCGAAAGGCCTGAGGACTGGGTCTCCAGCACCACGCTGAAGGCGCCGAGCTGCAGCGCCGCGACGGCGGCCGCGAGGGAGGCGCAGCCGAGGCGCGCGCGGCTCGGCGCGTGGCCGGCGAGGGGGCGGAAGATGAGCGGGTAGGCCACGAACGCGGGAAAGAAGCCCAGGTTGAAGATGTTGCAGCCCAAGGCCAGTAGCCCGCCGTCGGCAAAAAAGAGGGCCTGGACGGTCAGCACCGAGGCCATGACGAGGAACGCGGCGTACGGGCCCAGCAGCGCGGCGAGCAGCAGCCCGCCGCCCAGGTGCCCGCTCGAGCCTGTGCCGGGGATCGAGAAGTTGATCATCTGCGCGGTGAAGACGAAGGCGCCGAGCACGCCCATCATAGGCACGAGGGTGTCTTTCATCGAGGTCTTCATTTTCCGCGCGCAGGCGGCGACGAGCCCGCCCGTCACCGCCCACATCGTGCCGCCCACCGCGGGCGAGATCAGCGCGTCAGCCATGTGCATAACCGGTTCTCCTTGTTTGGGTGCGCGCTCAGAGCGCTTCGGGGTCTGCGAAGCCGAAGGTCCACGTCACGCCGGCCGTGGCCGTGAAGTCGGGCGTGCCGTCGCCGCAGATGCGGGAGCCAGCCGCGAGGTCCAGCGCGATGTCGTCGGCGAGGCTCAGGCGGAAGCCGGTGTTGTATTGCACCGCGATGCCGCCGCCGTGGCCGATCTCGTCCTCGGCGAACAGTTCGCCCACCCACTGGAGCGGGTCTGCGAGCCGGTAGTCGGCGGCGACGCCGTAATGCACCACATGGCCGAGGTCCTCGCCGTCCGGGTCGCCGATCCACGTGTATCCCGCGTTCAGGTGCGCGCCCAGCCGGTCGGTGAGCGTCTTCGAGGCGATCCACGTGAGGTCGTAGTCGGTCTCGCCGCTGCCGAGGCCCTTGTCGTCGTCGGCGGTGGGGAGCTTGACCGATGGCACGAGCGCCTGGCGCGGGCACCACGCGCGCTCGTCGAGGAACCGCCACTTGGCGGCGAGGGTCAGGTCGCCGAGGCCGTCCTCGTGGACGTGGTCTTTACGGTTCTCCTGCAGCCACTCGTCGCGGCGTTCGGACTGGCCGCCGAAGCCGACCCCGACCTCGACGTCGCGGACGGCGCCGTAGGTGAGTCCCAGCGGCACGTCCCAGTGGTCGCAGACGGAATCGTGGAAGTAGCCGGCGCCGGCCTCAGCCTCGAAGCGGCCGGGGTCGACCGGATCGGCGTCGTCGATGGTCAGGGGACGTCCGGCCTGCGCGGCGCCCGCCCACGTCAGGGCGGCGGCCAGGCCGAGATTGCGGAGGATGTTTGGCTCCATGGTCAGATCTCTTTCCCGGTGGTGGTGACGGTCAGCCGCCCGTGTTTGACGCCCTTGGCCGAGATCAGCCGGTCGGCCATCTTGCGCACGGCCGCGGAGGCGCCGCGCACGGCCAGGACCTCCATGCAGGTGTGGTGGTCGAGGTGCACGTGCAGGGCCGAGATGATCAGGTCGCCGTGGTCGTGCTGGATGTCCGTGAGCAGGGACTGGATGTTGCGCTTATGGTGGTCGAAGACCAGCGTCACGGTTCCGGCGATTTCGCGGGAGCCGGTTTCGCCGTGGTACGACACGAGCTCGTCGCGCACCATCTCGGCCAGCGCCTGGGAGCGGTTGGCGAAGCCTTTGGCCTTGACCATCTCGTCCAGCTGCTCGGCGAGATCGGACGCCATCGAGACGCTGAAGCGGCAAAGGGAGGGCTGTTTCATCGTGTTACCTTTCTTAAAAAAGGTAGCACAGCGGCGGCGGGGCGTCAAGGCGGCGCCGGCTGCGCGTCCAGATTGCGGCGCCGGCACGTTGGCCTAAACATTGAATGATTTAAATATTCCAATTGACTGATGGATCGGGCGCCTGCTAATATGGCGCCATGAAAAAAGCGGAAACCCTCTCTCGCGAACAGCTTGTCCGGGGCGCGCGCGTCCTTCAGGCGCTGGCGCATCCGCTGCGCCTGGGCATCATGCAGGCGCTCGCGGAGGCGCCGCTGACCTGCTCTGAGCTGTTGGAGGTGATGGGGTGTCCCCAGCCGACCCTGTCGCTGCATCTCAAGGTGCTGGTGGACCAGGGGCTGGTCGCCACGTGCAAGGAGGGGACGGTCAAGCGCTGTTCCATCCACAACAGCGATTTCTTGAAGCTGTTCACCTGTCTGAAGAGGCACTTGAACGAGGTGTTGTGAGGCGTGCGTTTGCGGCCTTGTGTCGGGCGGCGCCGAAGGTGTAAGGTTTAAGTCAGGAGGAGAAGCATGAAAGCGATAGGAGCTTTGCGTACGGTTTCGTTCGCGCATCCTCAGGGGTGTTGCGGCTATCTGGTGGCGGATGCGGCCAGCCGCGAGGCGCTGGCGGTGGATCCGCACCTCGACTTTGTCCACGACATGGCGGAGCGGGTGGCCGCCGAGGGGTGGACGCTGCGCACCGTGGTCGACACGCACACGCACGCCGATCACCCCTCGGGCGCCGGCGCGCTGGCGGCCCGCACCGGCGCCGTGCGCATGGCGCACGAGAAGGCCGGGCATGCGGGCGTCGGCGTCGCGCTCAAGGACGGCGACCGGATCAGGCTGGGCGGGCAGGAGCTCGTGGCGCGGCACGCGCCCGGCCACACGCCCGACCATCTGGTGCTCGTGGCGGACGGCGCGCTCTTCGCCGGCGACACCCTGTTCATCGGCGGGGTGGCCCGCACCGATTTCTTGGGCGGGGACGCGGGGCAGCTGTTTGACACGCTGCGCGCGCTGCTGGCTGAGCTGCCGGGCGGGACGGTGCTGTTCCCGGGGCACGACTATCACGGCCAGACCGAGAGCACGCTCGATCAGGAGCGCCGCACCAACCCTTGGCTGCAGATCGCCGACCGCGGCGAGTTTGTGCGCCTGCTGACGGCGAACCCGCCGCCCCGGCCGGCCAACATGGACGACCTGCTGCGGCTCAATCGCGAGGGCGTCAACATTCCGGACACGGTTTCGGCGGCGGAGGCTGTCCGCCTGGTCGCCGCGGGCGGAGCGCCGAGCGTGATCGATGTGCGGACGGGGGCCGAGTATGCGGCGGAGCACATCCCGGGCGCGCATCTGATTCCGCTCGACCAGCTCGAGGCCCGTCTGAACGAGGTGCGCGCCGTGCCTGCGCCGCGGCTGGTGCTGTGCCGCAGCGGGGGACGCGCCGCGATGGCCAAGAAGACGTTGGAGCAGCACCATGTCGCGGGTCTGCGCGTGGTCGAAGGCGGTCTCGGCGCCTACGTGGCCGCCGGCGGGAAGACGGTCAAAGGCAAGTCCGTGCTCTCGCTGGAGCGGCAGGTGCGGATCGCGGCGGGCGCGCTGGTCCTGCTCGGCGTGCTGCTGGGGAGCTTCGTGCACGCCGGCTTCCTGGCGCTGGCGGGCTTCGTGGGCGCGGGGCTCGTGTTCGCGGGGGTGACGGACTGGTGCGGCATGGGGCTGCTGTTGGCCAAGATGCCGTGGAACCAGGTGAAGGCGGGAGAGGGCGAGCCGGCGTCGCACGGCGGGACCTGCGCGGCGAGCCTGCCGGGCGGTTGCGCGGCCGGGGCGCCCGGTGCGGGCAGCTGTGCCGTCCGGCCGTCGGACAAAAAATGACGCGTCGGCGTCGGACGGGATAGAGGAGCAACGATGAAGACACTTGCGCAAACGTATCATCACGAGCGGCGCGGCAACTGCGCCCAGTCGGTCGCGTTCGCCTGGAACGCCAAGCATCCCTGCGCGGAGGTCTCCGAGGAGGCCTTTGCGGGGTGTGGCGGCGGGAAGGCCCCCGGCGGCCTGTGCGGCGCCCTGCACGCCAGCTGCGAGCTGGCGGGGCCCGGCGCGGCGGAGGCGGTCAAGCTCGGGTTCGCGGAGCAGGCCGGCGGGCTGCTCACGTGCCGCGAGATCCGCGCCTCGAAAACGCTGACCTGCAACGCGTGCGTGGGGGTGGCGTCGGAGCTGCTGGAAAAGCATGGCGCGGTTCCGGGAGAGGCGACGCGGTGAGCGCGCCGGACAGGGCGTCGCTGGCCGACGACCCGCGCGTGGCGCTGGCGGCGGAGCGGACCTTTCTCGCGTGGGTCCGCACGGGGCTGGCCCTGATGGGCTTCGGCTTTGTCGTGGCGCGCTTCGGGCTGTTTCTGCGCGAGTGGGCCGCGCTGCAGAGCGGCCGGCTGCCGGCGTCCCACGGAATTTCGCTCGGGTTGGGGATCGGCCTTGTCGTTTTGGGGATCGTTCTGAACGTCGCCTCGCTGGTGCGCTACCGACGCTATGTCAAGGCGCTCGCGGCTGGGCTCATCCCCGGTCCCCGCACCGGGCTTGAGACGGCGGTGACGCTCGCGCTCACCGCGTTCGGGCTGGCCGCCCTCGTCGCGCTGCTCGTGGTGGCGTGAGGCGCTGGCGGAGCATGCGGGCCCTCAGATGCCGGCGCCGTGCTCGAAGACCTCGGCCAGCGCGCGCAGCACGTGGCCGGCCTTGACGTCGTCGGGGGCGTCCACCCCGATCTCCAGGACCGTGCCTTCGGAGGCGCCGAGCGAGAGCATCTGGAAGACCGAACAGGCGTCGATCTGCGGGCAGTCCTCGCACTGGATCGTGACGGCGAGGCCCGATTTGCGCGCGATGGCCGAAACCTGCGAGGCGACGCTCAGAGGAAGACCGTGCTCACAGGTGACGGTGATGTTCTGGGGCTTCATGTGCGGTCTCCTTCCTTTTTGTCCGGCGGCGGCGAGAGCGCGGCCGCTTTAGACAGCAACTCTATCGACGCAATCGAGTATTGCAGATGGTCCGGCGGCTGTAAAGGCCCTTTTCGCCTGCCGTCTGCTGGTCCCGAGCGAGGGCCGCAGAGGGTGCGTTTGAAGGAATCCGGCAGATTTTTGAGAAAGGCCGTTGACGGACGAACCCGGATTGTCTATATTGTACACATATCAACTAGACAAACTAGTGTTTGCGGCGGATGAAGCTCCGTCAAACGGCCAGACGAACGAGAAGGAGGAGAGACATGAGCGACGCACACCTTGGCATCAACACCCTGTCCCTGCACGCCGGGCAGGTGCCTGACCCCACGACCGGCGCCCGCGCGGTGCCGCTGTACCAGACGGCGGCGTACGTGTTCAAGAGCTCGGAGCACGCGGCGAATCTGTTTGCGTTGAAAGAGTTCGGCAACATCTACACGCGCCTGATGAACCCCACGACGGACGTCTTCGAGAAGCGTGTGGCGGCGCTGGAGGGCGGCACGGGCGCGCTGGCGACGGCGTCGGGCCAGGCGGCGATCACCTACGCGCTGCTGGCGATCACCCGGCTCGGCGACGAGATCGTGGCGGCCGACAACCTGTACGGCGGCACCTATCAGCTCTTCCACCACACGCTGCCCAAGCTGGGGCGCACCGCGGTGTTCGTCAACTCGCGCGATCCGGAGGCGTTCCGCAAAGCGATCACGCCCAAGACCCGCGCGGTCTACGTCGAGACGATCGGCAACCCCAAGCTGGACGTGCCGGACTTCGAGGCGATCGCGAAGATCGCGCACGAGGCGGGCGTGCCGCTGGTGGTGGACAACACGGTCGGCGTGGGGCTGGTGCGGCCGTTCGACCACGGCGCGGACATCGTGGTCTCCTCGGCGACCAAGTACATCGGCGGCCACGGCACCTCGATCGGCGGCGTGATCGTGGATTCGGGCCATTTCAAGTGGAACAACGGCAAGTATCCGGAGTTCACCGAGCCGGACCCGAGCTACCATGGGATCTCCTACTGGGACGCGCTCGGCAATGTGCCGGGCATGGGCAACGTGGCCTTCATCCTCAAGATCCGCGTGACGCTGCTGCGCGACACGGGGGCGGTGCTGAGCCCCTTCAACGCCCGCGAGTTCCTGCTCGGGCTTGAGACCCTGCCGCTGCGCGTGGCGCGTCACTCGGAGAACGCGCTGGCCGTCGCCACCTGGCTGAAGGCTCACCCGCTGGTGGCCTGGGTGAACTACCCCGGCCTGCCGGACAGCCCGAACCACGCGGTCGCGTCGAAGTACCTGAAGAAGGGGTTCGGCGGCATCGTGGGCTTCGGCATCAAGGGCGGGCTCGAGGCGGGCAAGCGCTTCATCGACAACGTCAAGCTGCTCTCGCACCTGGCGAACATCGGCGACGCCAAGACGCTGGTGATCCATCCGGCCTCGACCACGCATCAGCAGCTCACGGCCGAGGAGCAGCAGGCGACGGGCGTCACGCCGGACTTCATCCGGCTTGCGGTGGGGCTCGAAGATCTCGAGGACATCAAGGGCGACATTGATCAGGCTTTGCGGGCCAGCCAGCGGTAAACAGCCGCGGGCACAAAGGAAAGGATTCGGGCTATGAGCGAACATCGGTTTGAGAATCTGTCGTTGTCGATCGGCCACACGCCGCTCGTGCGGCTGAACCGGGTGACCGAGGGAGCCAAGGCGACCGTCTACGCCAAGCTGGAGGCGCACAACCCCGCGTACTCGGTCAAGTGCCGCATCGGCACGGCCATGATCCTGGACGCCGAGGCGCGCGGCCTGCTGAAGCCGGGGGCCGAGATCGTCGAGCCCACCAGTGGCAACACGGGCATCGCGCTGGCGTCGGTGGCGGCGGCGCGCGGCTACTCGCTGACGCTGACGATGCCCGAGACCATGAGCATCGAGCGGCGCCGCGTGCTTGCGGCGCTCGGGGCGCACCTAGTGCTGACGCCAGGTACGGAGGGAATGAAAGGTGCGATCCGCAAGGCCGAGGAGCTGGTCGCGTCCGAGCCCGGGCGGTATTTCATGCCGCAGCAGTTCAAGAACCCCGCCAACCCCGCGATCCACGAGAAGACCACGGGGCCGGAAATCTGGGAGGCTACGGACGGCGCGGTGGACGTGATCGTCGCGGGCGTCGGCACGGGCGGCACGATCAGCGGCACGGCGCGCTTCCTCAAGCGCGTCGCCCACAAGGCGATCACCGCGGTTGCCGTCGAGCCCGAGGAGAGCCCGGTGATCTCGCAGACCCTGGCGGGCGAGCCGGTGCGGCCGGGGCCGCACAAGATCCAGGGCATCGGCGCGGGCTTCATCCCCGACACGCTTGACCTGAAGGTGCTCGACCGCGTCGAGCGGGTGGCCAGCGCGGACGCGATCGCCTTTGCGCAGCGGCTCGGCCGCGAGGAGGGCCTGCTGGTCGGCATCTCGTCGGGAGCAGCGGCCTTCGCCGCCGTGCGGCTGGCACGCGATGAGGCGTTCGCCGGAAAAACCCTCGTGGTCGTCCTGCCGGACGGCGGCGAGCGGTACCTCTCGACGGCGCTGTTCGACGGCGTCGGGTGAGCGCGGAGAGGGAAGCGTGAAAATGGAAGAAGGAAGCGCGGGCGGTGAGTTAAAGGTTCGGCTCGCTCAGCGCTGCGGCGCGCGGACGAACAGGATGCAGATCGGGGCGGGCACCTGGATGACGTTGCGCGTCTGGTAGGTGAGCCGGCCCGTCTCGGGGTGCACCTGATGCACCGAGACCGTGCCAGAATCGGCGCCCGCGGCCAGCAGCCAGCCGCCGTCCGGCGAGAGGGCGATGTTGCGCGGGAAGGCGCCGCGCACCGGCTGCACCTGCACGGCCTCCAGCGCGGCGGTCGCGGGGTCGGCGCGGAGCACCGTCACCGTGTCGTTGCCTCGGTTCGAGGCATAGACAAAGCGCCCGTTGGGGTGCGTCAGGATCTCGGCGGCGCTGTTGTGCGCCTCGCCCGCCTTCGCCGCTTCGCTCAGCGTCGGCACGGTGGCCAGCAGCCGGGCGGTGCCGGACTCCGCCTCCCACGCGTAGGCCGAGACCGCCAGCGACAGCTCGTTCAGCAGGTAGACGAAGCGGCCGTCCGTCGAGAAGCGCAGGTGGCGCGGACCCGCGCCGGCCGGCGCCTGGGCGAAGCCGTGGCGCGCGATGGCCGGCGCGTCCGCGTCGACCCGGTAGATCATGATGCCGTCCAGGCCGAGGTCCGGCACCAGCGCGAAGCGGCCGTCGGGCGAGAAGCGGCAGCAGTGCGGGTGCGGCTCTTTCTGGCGGCTGGCCACCACAGCCGTGCCCGGGCCCGGATGCTCGTGCAGCGCGGCCGCGCCGAGCCGGCCCTCGGCGTCGAGCGGAAAGAGCGCCACCGATCCGCCGCCGTACTGCGCGGTGAGCAGGAAGCGCTTCGAGGGGTGCACCTCGATGTGGCAGCCCTGGCCGTCGCCTGTGGGCGAAGACGTGAAAGGCAGCAGCGCGCCGTCGCGGCCGATGCGGTAGCCGGTCACGCCCTGGCCGCCCTCGCCGTTCGCCACCGCGTAGAGCTTGTCGCCGTCCGGATGCAGCGCGAGGAAGCCGGGCGCGCCGATCTCGGCCGCCAGCGCGGCCGGTCCGAGCTTGCCGGTCTGCGAGTCGAACGCCGCGCGGTAGATCCCCTGGGCCGGGGCCCCGGCGGTGCCGATATAGACGATCAGGTTCTCCGCCCGCAGCGGGGCGACGAGGCCGCACACGGCGGCCGCCAAAAGCATCGCGAGGGTGTTCACGTTCATTGTGGGAGTACTTTACCATGAGGGACCAGACCGCACAAGCGCGGCAAACGCGGTTGCTCCGGAGTCGCCGGTTCGGGTACAGTACCCTGCACGGTTGCTGCGGAGCGGCGGCCGGCGAAAGGACTGGACCGCCATGAGACGCCGAGATTTTCTGAAGACCGCGCTCGCCACCTCCGCCCTCGCCCCGGACGGGCGAGGGACGGCGTCTCCCGCCCCGGGCGCCGCGGGGGTCATCGACGGCTTCTGCCACTTCTCTTCGATGCGGGTGCTCGACGCCCTCGAGGCCGGGGGCGGCCCCAAGCCCCACGTCTTCCGCAGCCTGTTTGCCCACACGCCGGCGCTGACCGATGCCGAGCGGCGGCTTGAGCTGATGGATGCGTTCGGCGTCACACGCTCCGTCCTGGTGCCGCTGCCGTGGCTGGAGACGGCGCCGGCCGTGCACGGCGAGCCCGCGAAGTGTTTGGCGGCCGCGCGGCTGCTGAACGACGAGCTGGCCGCGGTCGCCGCCCGCCGCCCCGACCGCTTCACGGCCGTGGCTGTGCTGCCGACCACCACGCCGGACATCATGCTCGAAGAACTCCATCGCTGCGTCAACGAACTGCGCATGGCCGGAGGCCTGTTCGTGACGGGGCCGACGGTCAAGCGGCCCGACCATCCGGACTTCGAGACGCTGTACGCCGAAGCCGCTCGGCTGGACGTGCCGCTGTGGGTTCACCCCTCGCGGCCGCCCGCCTGCCCCGACTACGCGGACGAGCCGGCCTCGAAATATCAGATCTGGCAGACGCTCTCGTGGCTGCAGGACAGCTCGGCCGCGATGGTGCGCATCGTGTTCGCCGGGGTGTTCGAGCGTCACCCGTCGCTCAAGCTCATCATCCACCACCACGGCGCGCTGGTTCCGCTCTTTGCCCAGCGCATGCAGTACGGGTGGGACTATTTCGAGCAGAACACCGGCGTCCGGCAGGCGACCTCAATCACGCGCCCCTACATCGACCACTTCCGCAAGTTCTATTGCGACACGGCGACCCAGGGCGTCGAGCCCAAACTGCTGGAGGTGGCCACGGCCTTCTTCGGCCCTGACCGGGTCCTGTTCGGCTCGGACGCTCCGATGGATGCCAGCGGCGGCCGCAGCTTCACCGGCGACGCGCTCGCCAGCGTCCGGGGCATGGACCTGCCGCAGGCCGACAAGGACAAGATTCTCAGCGGCAACGCGCGTCGCCTGCTCAAGCTTGGCTAAGGCCGGGCCGCATTCCTGCATCCAAGGGCGGCGCTCAACGCCAGGGCCAGCAGGGTGAAGGAGCGCGTCATTTTGCGCTGACCCCGTCGGGGGCCTTCGGGGCCGGCTCGTTGATGTACTCGTCGCGGCTGAGGAACCCGTCGCGGTCGGCGTCGCGGCGCGCGAACCAGGACTCGGCGTCGGCGGCCTGGCGGTTGAGGGAGAATTCGGCGCGGTCGAGGCGTCCGTCGCGGTCGGTGTCGAGCGCCTTGAAACGCTGTGCGCGGTCGAGCTTCTGTGCGCCGGGGGCGGGGAGTTCGGCTGGCAGCGGAAGATAGTCGAAGTCACGGATCATCTGCTCGGTCAGGGCGGCGCGCAGTTCGCGCTCCTGTTCGCGGTAGGCGGGCTGGCCGCTGACGTTGGTGAGCTCGGAGGGGTCCTTCTCCAGGTCGTATAGCTCGTAGACCGGGCGGGGCGCGGTGAAGTAGGCGGCGGCGAGCGGGGCGGCGAGCTGGCCTTGGTCGTGCGCGGCGCGGATCTGCTGCCAGGCGGCGCCGCCGGCGGAGTCGACCGGAGAATAGGGAATCCAGGGCGTGGCGTTGTAGATGAACTTGAAGCGGTCGGAGCGGACGCAGCGCGAGAGGTCGTAGCCGCTGCTGGACATGTTGGCGGAGACGGTGGCCGAGCCGTGCGGGCCGCGCTCGGCAAAGAGGAAGCGGCGCGGCGTGAACGGCTCGCCGCGGAGCAGCGGCAGGAGGCTCTTGCCGCTCATTTTGGGGGCTGGCGGGAGTCCGGCGGCGGCGAGCAGCGTGGGGCCGAGGTCTTCGGCGCTCACGAGGAAGCGCGATTCGCCGCCGGGCTTGACCACGCCGGGCCAGGTGACGAAGAAGGGGACATTCAGCCCGGGGTCGTAGAGCGAGCCCTTGCCGTGCGGCAGGGCGAGCCCGTTGTCGCCCGCGAAGACGATCAGGGTGTTGGTGGCGAAGCCGCGCTGCTCGAGGAGGGCGAGCACCTGGCCCACGGTGCGGTCGAGGCGGCCGACTTCGCCGCAGTACTTCGCGAGGTCCTGACGCATGCCGGGCAGGTCGGGCCAGTGGGGCGGGAGCTTGAGCGAAGCGGGGTCGGGCGGGTCGTCCTCCGCAGTCCAGGGGTGGTGCGGGTCGCTGAAGTTGAGCCAGAAGGCGAAGGGCTTATCGGACGGTTTCCGGTCGAGGAACGCGCCCAGCAGTCCGGGGGTGTCGGCGTCCTTGCCGGGCTGCACGAAGTCGAGCCGGCCGCCGAAGGTCTGGAGTCCGAGGCTCTGCAGGAGGTCGCTCTTCTTGTCGCCGTCGAGGTGATGGCTGCGGCCGGCGGTGCCGGTGAAGTAGCCGGCGTCGCGGCGCAGCAGGTCGAGCCAGGTGACCTCGTCGGGCGGGAGGGGCGAACTGAAGCGCGTCATACGGGCGGCGACGGCGGAGCGGCCGGTGAGCAGCGTGGCGCGGGAGGGCACGCACTGCGGGGCGCCGGTGAAGAAGCGGTGGAAACGGATGCCGCTGAGGGCGAGGCGGTCGAGGTTCGGGGTTTTGACGTTGGTGTCGCCGTAGCAGCCGAGGAAGGGATAGGAGTGGTCGTCCGAAAGCAGGAAGAGAATGTTGGGCTTGGCGGACGGCGCCTGCGCCCGCAGGGGCGCGGCCCAGGCGCAGGCGAGACCGACGGAAGCGAGAAGGACAGCGGGTGCATGCATACGTGTGCCTTTCGGATGGGCGCCGCGCGGGGCTCAGCGACGGGGTGAACGCGAAGGAGCGTGATCAAGGTAGACCATCAGACCCCTGCTGTCAATCGGGTCTCCGTTTATAGCCAATGCGAGGGGGCGCGCATGGGGACCAGAAGCCGTGGCACGGGCATCTTGCCCGTGGCGCTTGGGCGGATGTCCAGCCTTCGGCATCGGAATGCGCCGGCGCCAGACCTTGCGCAGGGCAGTGCGGCCGCCCTTCGGCCGGTCAAAGCCGCGTGCTTGGGCTTTCGCCGGGCGGCCATTTTTGATATATATGACGGACCGCCTGAAAAGGCGAGAGGAGCGTTCGGGTTTCATGAAGAGAATCAAAGGGATCGGATGGGGCGTGGCCGGCGTTTGCCTGGCGGCCGCCATCATTTTCTGGGGACTGCGGGACCGCCGTCCCGTGCTCGTCTGTCTGGGCGACAGCCTGACCTCGTGCGGCGGCGCGGACGGCCACTACAGCCACTGGCTCGCGAAGTATATGCCGTACGTCAAGGTCGTCGACGCGGGCATCGGCGGGGACACGCTGGACGGCGGGCGCGCGCGCTTTGACCGCGATGTGATGCGGCACGGCCCCGAGGTGTTGCTGATCGCTCTCGGAGCGAACGATTTCTGGCGGCGGGCGCGCACGGTCGAGGAGATGCGGGCCGACTTGGAAGCGATGGTCGTGCAGGCGCGCGCCAAGCGGGCGCAGGTGGTGGTGGCCAGCTGTTTTGGCGACCGGCAGTTTTGGGAAGAGGTGTGCGTGGAGTTCGAGCCCGGCCGGTTCGAACTGGCGGCGCAGATGGCGCGGATGGAGCGCGAGGTGTGCCGCAAGCACGGCTGCCTCTATGTGCCCAACATGCAGGTCGACGTGAAGCCCAATCGGCTCCCGCCGTATTGGGACGAGACGGATCATCCGAACCGCGCGGGCAACGCGCAGGTGGCGCTTCGCCTGATGCCGGCTTTGCGGCAGGCGCTGGCGCAGGTGCCGCGCGACTGACCGGCGCAGCGCCAGACGGCGTGGCGGGCGGCAAGCGGAAGAACACGAAACGAGAGAACAACGGGGGCTGACATGGCGGATTGGCGCAACGATTTGAGCGGGATTATGGGCGGCAGGGCCCGGGTAACGCGGGCGGAGCAGGAGAACGCGGTCTTCGAGTCGTTTCTCGACGCGGTCGCGATGCCGGCTCTGGGCGAGGTCGCCGAGGAGCTGACCAGCCGTCACGGCCGCGACGCGCAGGTGCGCCGCGCGCCCGCCTCTGTGACACTCAGCGTCCGCGCGGGCGAGGTCGAGGAGATCACCTTCCGCGTGATGAAGCACTTCGTGCAGAGCGGCATCCTGCCCCGCGCCGAGGTCCGCCTCAACCGCGGCACGCGCTTCGTGAAGTACGAAAGCATGTTCCGGGACGATCCGCAGAACTATCCGATTTCCGACGTGACGAACGAGGACATCATCGGCTGCTTCATCAAGTACTACAAGATGGTGATGGACCGGGGCACGGGCGGACCGGAGTGATCCGGAGCCTGCCCTGCGGAGACACGGCATGGACGAGGCCCTGCTGCAGAGGTTGGTGATGGCCCACAGCACGCCCGGCGACGAAGCCGAGGTCCGCGGGGTGTTGGAGGCGTGCTGGCGCGCGTCCGGCTGGCGCGTTGAGCGGCACGGCGACTATGCGGTCAGCGCCGGCCTGCCGGAGGCGGAGGACGCGCGCCCGGTGCTGCTGATCTGCGCGCACATGGATTCGCCGGGCTACAGCGTCGACCGGCTCGCGGTCCAGTCCGGCGTCGCCGGCCGCGCCGCGTTCGGCGTGACCGAGCTCGGCTCGCCGGAGTTCGGCGGCGGGCGGGCCGCCGCGGTGCTGAAGTGCGGCGACAGGCGCGTGAACGGCTTTCTGGTGGCGGCCGAGGAGGACGGCGAGACGGACTGCCGCTTCGAGGCGGCGGCCGGGGAGGCGGAGCAGGCCGGGGTGCGGCACGGCGACCGCGTCTGCTTCGCGGCGGTCTTCGAGACAGAGGGCACGCTGTTCACCGCGCCGTTTCTCGACAACCGGTTGGGCTGCTGGATGCTGGCGCGGCTGGCCGAGGAGGCTCCGGGCTGGCGCACGGGGTACCGCATCGTGCTGGGCGCGACGGGCTCCGAGGAGATGGGCGGCTTCGGCGCGCGCGTGCTGGCGCAGCAGGTGCGCCCCGATCTGGTCGTGGTGCTGGACACGACCTACGCGTCTGAGGAGCAGGGCGTGCGTCTGGGGGGCGGTCCGGTGCTCACGCTCAGCGACGCGTCGGTGCTGCTCAGCCCTGCGCTGCGCGACCGCGTGGCGGCGCTGATGGCGCGGCAAGGGGTGCCGCTCCAGACGGAGGTCTACAATTTCAGCGGCACGGATGCGCGGGCTTTTCCGCAGCAGGGGCTGCCCTGCCCGGTGTTGCCGGTGCTGGTGGCGACGCGGGGCAACCACGCGCCGCGCGAGACGGCGGATCTGCGCGACCTGGCGGCGTGGCTGGCGGCGGTCCGCGCGATCGCCGAGCAATTTTAAGCGGCCCGCGAGCGGGCCAGGTGTTTCGGGTGAGGAGCGGGAATGGAAGTTTGTGTGCTAGCGAGCGGCAGCAAGGGCAACTGCATCTACGTGTCCGGCGGAGGCGCGTCGCTGCTGGTGGACGCGGGGCTTTCCGCGCGCGAGCTGGTCGCCCGCATGCAGCGCGCGGGCATTGAGCCCGAGTCGATCCAGGCGGTGCTGTTCACCCACGACCACGTCGACCACTACCGCGGCATCGAGGTCTTCAGCCGCAAGTATCCGGTGCGCCTCTTTGCGAACGAGGGCACGGCGGCGGGCATCGAACTCGGTTGCCCCAAGCTCGCGCGCGAGTGGGAGATCTTCGAGACCGCCTCGTGTTTCGAGATCGGCGGGCTGCGGGTCGAGGCCTTCACCGTGCCGCACGATGCGGCCGACCCGGTGGGCTTCGTGTTCGACGACGGCGCGTCGCGGCTCTGCCTGGCGACGGACCTGGGGCAGGCGACGCCGCTGGTCTGCGCGAAGCTGGCGCAGTGCCACGCCGCCATTCTCGAGAGCAACCACGACTACGACATGCTGATGCAGTCCGAGCGCCCCTGGCCGCTCAAGACCCGCATCGCCGGCCGCAGCGGGCACCTCTCGAACGACGACGCTGCGGCGCTGCTGTGCTCCTCGGTTCCCGCGCAGCTGCACACGCTTCTCCTGGCGCATCTGAGCGAGGAGTGCAACACGCCGGCGCTGGCGCTCAACACCATGCGCCAGGCGCTGCGCAGCGCGGGCCGCGAAGACGTGCGGGTCGAGGTCATGAGCCAGACGCAGGTCAGCGCGCGTCTGAAG
>Ga0075012_10000844_pt1 | contig 32159 bp, 24 predicted proteins | sample All_14_2_FD_71474 | JGI IMG/M metagenome (GOLD analysis project Ga0075012, IMG submission 71474) | Freshwater microbial communities in response to fracking from Pennsylvania, USA - Allegheny Zone_MetaG_DW_15 | ecosystem: Environmental > Aquatic > Deep subsurface > Groundwater > Drilled...
TATAGAAAAGACAATCAGAAAGCAAAGGGTGGACCACCTTGCTGCGGTCAACCGGGGAAATCGAGGGAAAATTCACGACAGTTCGTTATTCAATTTGAGTTGTGTGGAACGGCATGGCTTATTGGTGATGAGCTCTATTTTCAACAAAAAAGGCGTCAGTCCCAACAATAGGAAAAAAATAGAAGCCAAAGTGTCGTTCATGATTTTTGATCGGCATATCACCTCACCAAACGATAGTGCCATGAAAAACACCATGCCCAGCAAAACCCTGATACGGGTCATCTGTGCGCCGAAGCGTCTACCTCTGCCACCCTTCAATTTTGTACACACGATGCGCAAGCTTGCGGCCTGGCTGTCCTGACTCGGGCTCAAACCATACTTCGAAGCGTGCAGCGTAGGGCTTGCCCCAGTCGCCTTCGAAAATTGTGATGCTTTCTTTTGCCCAGAACCGCTCTGCAGTGTCTGCTGACCAGGAAATGCGGGTCTTAGAACTGGATTTCAAACGGTGAACAGACAATGGAGTTTCACGGGTGACTTCGAAAGCCTTCAGATACACAAAACCGGGTTCGCCGGGATTGAGCGAATAGGCGACATCGTATTGTCCAGGATCCCAGCCCTTGATCAGTCGGAATGGTTGACCGTTGTCGCCAGCATGTAGCCGAGCCAGCTCACTCGAACGGGCTCGCGCTGCGCTGAGTGCCGCGGCGGGGTTCTCGAGAAATTTCGCAAACTCTTTCTCGAGGCTGGTCACCGTGGCCTTGGTAATGCGCCGTTCAGAGTCGTCAGATTGTTCCAATATCTCTACCCAAACGCCACCAGACTCGATATTCACATAGCTTTCCAGTGACTTGTAGGCTGCGTTCACCTTCGTCACAACGGGTTCATGGCCTTCCTGAATTGTTTGCACTGAATTGCGACTCCACTGCTTGCGATCAAGGCTGAGCAGACACTGCGTTTGAAAGCGTGGGGTTCGACCAAACTCCGCTATGGACCCGTACAACTCATTCTTGGGCTCGCCATCGTAGCTCCATCGTCTGGCAGCGAAGCGCTTCTTGCCTTCGGCAAACACATGCCAGTCAGGCGAGGCCTCAATGTATTCGACAAGCGCCTGGTAGTGATCGGTCGATGCTTTGCGCAACGACGGCATCGCAGGTGTGAATTCAGGGTTGCCGTTGCCTGGCACAGCCAAGGCTCTTCGAATCGAGGTCTGGAATTCGTCGACGTGTGCTAGCGCGGGGTGGGACTTTACCCGCTCGGGCTCAGCAATCTCGATGCCTTTCGGAATTGTCAGGTTGTCTGCGTACCCGTCCTGCATCTGTGTTGCACCAAGTATCCATGAACCCAAAACAAGCACAAAGGTGACGCCTGTGACCAAAAATAGTCCGAGGTTGGCAATAAAATTGAGCCAGCGTTTATGAATTAAATTGGCAATGGATGCGAAAGCAATACCAATGATGGCTAAAGGTGAAATCCATAACAAAATGTTGGCTAGAGTCTTTGGCATTGCCCATGGCATCAACCGCAGTATGATGTTACTGACTAACAGGCATAGGAATATAAAAATAGGTAACCACCAGCTGTTGAAATAGTTTCTCAAATTTATTTTCATGGCTAACTTATTAGTCTTCATCGAGGCAAAAAATTTTTAACTTATTTTTTGTACTGCACGGTTTGCATTCTTCGCTACGCATTCCGTAAAACCCTGCACGCAGTCAGATGTACCGATAAAACTGTACGACAGGTTGCTGGCGACTCGATCATTGGCCGCTTTTGGCCGAACCAAGACACTCAGTTTGTTCAGTCAAGATCGATCAGATATCGATCGCGCGGCTCAGCGCGCTGTTGATCGCGGTCCCCAACTGAGCAATCTGCGCGTCGTCGACGATGTATGGCGGCATCAGGTAAACCGTGTTGCCGATTGGCCGCAGCAGCGTACCCTCGTCGAGCGCGGCCCGGTAGAACTTGCGGGAGAAGTACGGGTCGTCGGTGGCGACGTCGAAGGCGGCGATCATGCCGCGCTGGCGCAGGTGTCTGACCTGCGGATGGTCGGCCAGCGGGGCCAGGGCTGCACCGATTTTTTGCGATTTCTCGCGGTTGACGGTCAACACGTCATCGGCGGCAAAAATGTCCAGCGTCGCCAGTGCGGCGCGGCAGGCGAGCGGGTTGCCGGTGTAGGAGTGCGAGTGCAGGAAGGCGCGGGCGACCGAGTCGTCGAGGAAGGCGGCGTAGATGGTGTCGCTGCACAGGACGACGGAGAGCGGCAGGTAGCCGGCTGAGATGCCTTTGGAGAGGCACATGAGGTCGGGGCGGATGGGTTTGCCGTCAATTGCGGCCTGTTCATGGGCGAAGAAAGTCCCGGTGCGGCCAAAGCCGACGGCGATTTCATCGCAGATCAGGTGCACCTCGTGCTGGTCGCAGAGTTGGCGGGCGAGGCGCAGGTATTCCGGGTCGTACATGACCATGCCGGCGGCGCCTTGGACCAGCGGTTCGACGATCAGCGCGGCGGTGCGTGCGCCGTTTTTCTCCAGCCAGTCGGCAAGGCCGGCGGCGGCGCGGCGGGCGACGTCGGCGGACGTTTCACCAGGCTCGGCGAGGCGGAAGTCGGGCGAGGGCAGGACATGCGCCGCGTGGCGGACCAGCGGCGCGTAGGCGTCCTTGAAGATGGCGACGTCGGTGACGGCGAGCGCGCCGACCGTTTCGCCGTGGTAACTGCCAGCCAGGCAGAGAAACTGCGATTTTTCCGGTCGACCGCGGTTGCGCCAGTAATGAAAGCTCATCTTCAGCGCGATTTCGGTGGCTGAGGCGCCGTCGGAGGCGTAGAAGGCGTGGCCGAGGGTGTTCGCGGTCAACGCCGATAAACGCTCGGAAAGCTCGACCACAGGCTGGTGCGTGCAGCCGGCCAGCATCACGTGTTCCAGCGTGTCCAGCTGTTCCTTCAGGGCCGCGTTGATGCGCGGGTTGGCGTGGCCGAACAGGTTGGTCCACCACGAGCTGATGCCGTCGAGATAGCGCTTGCCGTCAAAATCGACCAGCCAGGCGCCCTCGCCACGGGCGATGGGGAGCAGCGGCAGATGCGCTGGCGAGGCGGTCGCCGCGTGGTGCTGCATCTGCGTGCACGGGTGCCAGACGGCAGCCTGGCTGCGCGCCAGCCAGTCGAGGTTGGCGGCGGGCGGCATCAGTGTAGGTGCTGCGAGGTTTCGACCGCTTGTTCAGGGAGTTCGGCATGGACTAATTCGCCCTCGCTGTTGGGAAAGAGCGGGGCGCTGCAGTCATCGCAGAATTCCATCGGAAAGTGATGGTCGAGGAAGCGGATTTCCTGGACGCCACTGGCCCGCAAGGCGGCTTCAATTTCGCCGGCGGCGTCAGTTGCTTCGTCTTCGGCGCCCAGCAAAGGCCAGACGATGCCATGGTAGGTGTCGTCGCTATTCTTGGGGCCGAGGCCAACCCGGTATTCCTCCATCCGGCGGTCGTAACAGGGGCCGATCACCGCCCGGACGTCGGCCGGCAGCAGACCGAGCGTGGCGTGCAGGAAAGCGATCGAGGCCTGGACCGAGTAGGCGCGGGATTGCCGGTCGGCATCGCGGCAGGCGGCGTGGTAGGCGTCGGGCAAGAGTGCCTGCCAGGCACAACCGGTGAGCAGTGGCTCAAGGTTGGGGCTGCCTTGCTTGAGCCAGGCCTGGAGGGCGTCGTCCTTGTTGCCATCCTTTTCGTTCCAGCGAAAGAGGGCGCTGCTCTGCGGCACGGCGACGGCGCCAATGAGGTAGCGCAGGTCGGACAGGAAACGGTTGGTTTCGGCCATTTGCGTACTGTCGACCGCGAGATGCTGACCCGCCAGCGCCGCTTCGCCCAGTTGTCGGGTCAGAGTCTGGGTATCGCAGAAACTGCGCGGCAACTGATCCGGACTGAACATGAAATCAGCCAGCGCCAGCTGGGCATCGGCGGCAAAGACATGGGCGCCCAGTTGTACGCTCAGGGCTTGGCGGATGGCCTTGGGCAGGCTGCAGGCTGCAATCGAAAAGCGCGACCAGGCAAGGACCGGCACGGCAAACAGCAGAATGTCGTACATCTGGCCGGCGTGTTCCAGGCACTGGCTTTCGGCGCGTGACTCGACCATGTCGGCCAGTTCGTCATGGGCGCGCGGGTTGGCTTCAAACAGCCGGTCGAGCGCGGTATTGATCTCGTCCTCGGCGCCATTCTTCAGCAAGCCGTCGACGATTTCGGCCAGTTGTTTTTCCCAGTAAGCGTCCTCCAGCTTGCCGCCAGCGTTGGTCAGGCCCATGGCCAGGCGTTGCAGTTCTGCTGCATCGCGCGAAAGACGGTCACGCGAGCCGAAGCGGGTACGTTTCATGGGAATTCCAAAAAATCAAAGGCGTAATTTTACCAGCCGCTAAAATGCCAGTCAGTGTCATCCATGCAATCCGAGGACAAGTTTCCATGTTGATCTTACTTTCACCGGCCAAAGCGCTCGATTTCACGACGCCGCCCCATGTTGACCGCCATACCCTGCCGGCCTTTCTTGATCGCTCAGCGATTTTGATCGAGCAATTGCGTCAGTTGTCGCCGGCCGAAATCGCCGATCTGATGCATTTGTCCGACCCGCTGGCTCGCCTCAATTTTGAGCGTTACGCTGAATGGTCCTTGCCGTTGACACCTGATAACGCCAAGCAGGCGGTGCTGGCCTTTGATGGCGATGTGTACGACGGACTCGCTGCCCGGACACTGAATGCCGAGGACCTCGATTTCGCCCAGCAGCATGTGCGGATTTTGTCTGGTCTGTACGGCATTCTGAAACCGCTTGACCTGATGCAGCCGTATCGGCTGGAAATGGGCACCAAGCTGGCCAATGCCGCGGGTAAGGACTTGTACGCCTTTTGGGGTGAGACCCTGCTGGCGGCGATCAATGCTGAGCTGGCGCAGATGGCGCAGCCGGTCGCGGTCAACCTGGCGTCCGAGGAATATTTCAAGGCGGCGGTTGGCCGCAAGTTCAAAGGCCGGCTGATCCAGCCGGTGTTCGAGGATTGGAAGAACGGCCAGTATAAGATCATCAGTTTTTACGCCAAGCGGGCGCGTGGTCTGATGACCCGCTATATCGTGACGAATCGACTGAGCGATCCGCAGGCCTTGCAGGCTTTTGATCGTGATGGCTATGTTTTTGCGCCGGCTGCGTCCGATGAGGTGAAGTGGGTGTTCCGGCGGCGTATGGACTGAGCTTCGTTCGCGGTCGACCCCGGCCATTGGTACGAATTGGCTGCAAAAGGCCATCAGCGCCGGGAAAATCCTTTAGCATTGGGCCGGCTGTTGCCTATTACTTTGGTGTTATTTATGAAATCGTTCCGTCGTGCCTTTGCGCGGCTTGGCGCGCTGTTCGCTTCGATGGCCGTGGCGGTGCCCTTGCTGGCCGAGCCATCGGTGGCCTTGCATTACGGCAAGACGCCGCCGCTGGATGCCTTGCGGGTATTCGATATCGTCGTTGTCGAACCGGATCACGGCATTGACCCGCAGCGCGATGCGCGGGCCGGTAGTGCGCTCTATGCCTATGTGTCTGTCGCCGAGGTGCAGCCCTCGCGCGCTTATTACAAGGCGATTCCGGAGCAATGGAAGCTGGCGCGCAATGGTGACTGGGCCTCGGTGGTCATTGACCAGACCCCGGCCGACTGGCCCGCCTTCTTTGCTGACCGGGTGGTTGGCCCCTTGTGGCGGCGGGGTTTTCGTGGATTTTTCCTTGACACGCTGGATTCCTACCGTCTGGCTAAATCCTTTAATGAGCAAGCGCAGCAGGATGGCCTGGTGCGGGTTATCGAGGTGCTGCATCAACGATTTCCCGGCATCAAGCTGATACTCAACCGCGGCTTCGAAATCGTGCCGCGCGTCCAGGGCAAGGTCCAGATGGTGGCGGCCGAGTCGTTATATCAGGGCTGGAATGCCCGGACCCGGCGTTATCAGGAGGTGCCGGCCAGCGACCGTCAGTGGCTGCTGGGCAAACTCGATGAGGTGTATCAGCGGTGGAAAATTCCGGTGCTGGTGATCGATTATGTGCCGCCCTACGATCGTCAATTGTCCCGGCAGACGGCACAGCGCATCCGCGCTCATGGCTTCATTCCCTGGGTGACCGACGCTGACCTGCGTAGCGTGGGGATTAGTGCGCTTGAGTCGGTGCCGCGGCGCGTGCTGGTGGTGTATGACAGTGGTGAGTCGCCGGCGCTCAACTATTCAAATGCCCATCGTTACTTGCAGATGCCGCTCAACCAACTGGGCTATGTGGTCGATTATGCCGATGCCCGGCAGGCCTTGCCGGACGATGTGTATGGCGATCGTTATGCCGGGGTGGCCACCTGGTTTTCCGGCTACTTGCCCGCTGCGGCCGGGAAAGACCTGGCCGCCTGGTTAGGGCGCCGACTTGAGCAGGGCATGCCCCTGGCCGTGATCGGTGATTTTGGCTTTGCGCCGGACAAGCAATTGGGCAGTCAACTGGGGCTGCAGTTTGGCGATAGTTCCGTTCGAAATTTTCGGCTGGCCACGGTCGACCCGATGCTGGGCTTTGAAAGCAAACCGTATTTTGATCCTGGCCAGTTTATGGCCATCCGCTTGCTGGCATCGACTGCGCGCCCTTTGCTGACGGTGCAGGACGAAAAAGCACGGCAATTTGTTGCGGGCGCGATCATGCCCTGGGGCGGCTTCATTCTTGATCCCTTTGCCGTGGTCGAGGTGCCGGGAACCGAGCAGTCGCGCTGGGTGGTTGATCCCTTTGCTTTCCTGCAGCAAGCGCTGGCGCTGGCCCCTTTACCGATCCCCGACATCACGACGGAAAATGGTCGGCGGCTGATGTTTTCCCATATCGACGGTGATGGTTTTCCGTCACGGGCGGAGTTGCCGGGCAGTCCACTGGCCGGCGAGGTGTTGCTGACCGAGGTGCTGGAAAAATATCGGGTACCGACGACGATGTCGGTCATCGAAGCGGAAGTTTCGCCTCAGGGGCTTTACCCGGCGCTGAGCCGGCAGATGGAAGACATCGCGCGGCGCATGTTTCGCTTGCCGCACGTTGAAATTGCCAGCCACTCCTATACCCACCCCTTTTTGTGGAATACGGCAGTGCTGCACGGCAAATTCAAGAATGCGCATGAAGATGACTACCATCTGCCGGTTCCCGGTTACGAGCTGAATCTGGAGCGCGAAATTGTCGGTTCGATCGACTATATCCGGCAGCGCCTGGCCCCGTCTGGCAAGCCCGTCAGCATTCTGTTGTGGACGGGTGATACCGCACCGGGCGAAGAGGCGCTGACCATTGTCAATGAACGGGGTTTCTTGAACATGAACGGGGGTGACACCTCAATCACCCGCTCTAATCCTTCGTTAACTGCCGTCGGGGCGCACGGCATCGTCAAGGGCGGTCACTTGCAGGTTTATGCGCCGATTACCAACGAAAACATTTATACCAACCTGTGGCGCGGGCCTTTTTATGGCTTCGAACGGGTGATCGAAACCTTCGAAATGACGGAAACACCGCGTCGCCTGAAGCCGGTTGACGTTTATTTCCATACCTATTCGGCCAGCAAAAGGGCGGGGCTGATTGCGCTTGACCGCGTCTATGCCTGGGTGAGCAAGCAGTCCCTGCATCCGGTTTTTGCCTCCGAGTACATTCGAAAAGTTGAGGATTTTCATCATCTGGCGCTGGCCCGTGATAGCGACGGCCAGTGGCTGGTTCGCGGCGATGGTCAGCTCCGGACCATGCGCCTGCCGGCTGCCCTGGGTCGGCCGCAGCTGGCGACTGCCCGCGGGGTAGCCGGTTTTCGGCCCGCTTTCGAGGGGGTTTATCTGCATTTGACCGGAGGCGATGCCCGCTTTGCCAGTCAAGACCAAGCGCCGCTCCCTGGGCCTTATCTCTACGAAGCGAATGCGCGCTTGGTCGACTGGGCGATCAATCCCGCGCGTAAAAAGGGGCATTTTTCATTGGCGGGCCATGCGCCGCTGGAATTCACGCTGGCCGCCGCCGAGGGTTGCCGGGTCAGCGCCGGCGGGCGGGTTCTCCGTCCGCATTTGACCCAGGGCGCCGATGGTCAGTCCCTGGCGCACTACAAATCAAGCCGTGTTTCAGAAACGCTACAGCTTAGCTGCGACTGAGGCGGATCGCCCGGTCGTTGCCCCGCCGTGGCTGATTACCGCGTTATTTGTGATGGCTGCGGTGATCCTGATCCTGCTTTATCCGATGCAGGAGCTGGAGCGCCGCCTGGCCGATACCGCCGATAGCAAGCTGGCTTCGTCCTATCTGGATAATCTGCTGCGCAGCGCGCCGGAAAACCCGCGCTTGCGCATGTTGCTGGCGCGCAGCCAGATTCGCCTGGGCGAGACCGAGAAGGCCCGCGACATCCTGCGGCCAGCGCTGGAATCTGCTGATGACGAGTTGCGCCGCGAGGCCTGGTGGACGCTGTGGGAAATGTATCGTACCGAAGCTCGGCGCTTGCAGAAGTTATCGCCCGCAATTGATCGCGATACCTTGCTGGTCCGTTTGCGCGACGAGCAACTGGCGGCGGCGGGCGCTTTGGTCGACTTGCTGATTAATCCGGAGCGCATTATCGAAGTGGCGCGGACAGCCTATGCGCTGGACGAGCCGCGCTTGTCGCAAGTGCTGTTTGATCGGCTGGCCAGTGTCCTGGGGCGTGGCGAAGCGGCGGTCCGGTTTTATGAAGCAGCGTCGGCCACCGCGCTGGCCCATGGTGACTATCGGGGCGCGTCGACCATTTTCATGCATGCCCGCCAGGCCGCTGATGATCCCCTGGCCGCCCGGCGCCTGTTCCATCAGGCGGTGCGGATTTTGCAGTCGGGTAATCTGCTGGCCGAGGCCCTGGCGCTGGCCGAGACGCAGATGGGGGCGTATCGCGATGATCACGAGACGCTGATCATGATGGTCAATCTGGCGCGTAGCGCCGGCCGACCCGAGGTGGCCGATCGTTATGTCCGTTTGTTGCTGCGTCTTTCCTTGTTGCGGGCGGTGCATCTGGTGCAGATGGCCTGGGCCTGGGGGCCGGGTCAGTGGTTGCCGGTGGGGACGCAGGCAGCGGCACCGACGGGTCAGCCACAATTGCCGTTCGACGAATCGATCTATGAACTGGGTTACACGGTGTTCATGGAGAATCGCAAGCTGGATGATGCCTGGCAAGTGGCGCGCTCGGCGGTGGCGCACTCGGCGGACAAGCCGCGCTGGCGGCAGCGACTGGCGCAACTGGCCGAGTGGCGCGACCAGCCGCGGGAGGCGTTGTCGCAATGGCAGCAACTGGCCGAGGAGACGGGGGACGAGGCAGCCTGGCAATCTGTGCTGCGCCTGGCCCCCGGTTTGTTTGACGATCCGGCCCTGATTGCCGGTTTGCAGCACGAGCTGGCGGCGCGGCCGGGCGACCCCGGGTTGTTGCCGCAGATTGTCGATGCCTACAAGCGCCTGGCGCAACCGCAGGCCGCGATCGATTTTCTGGCGCGCGAATATCGGCGCCGTCCCGATCCGGCCCTGCTGGCCTGGCAGGCCGATATCGCCGAAGGCGCGGGCCAGTTGGCACTGGCCGAGGCTTTGTGGCGGCAGCTATTTGCCGATCCGGCTGAAGCGACGCCGGCCCGTGTCCTGCAGGCGGCAGTTTTCATGTTGTCGCAGGGGCGCGGCGAGGAAGCCTTGCCGTGGTTGGCTACGGCGGCGGCCCAAGCCGGAACGACGAGCAAAACCGATATTGATTACTGGCGACTGTCCGGGCAGGCGGCGCTGATGTTCCGCAATCTGCCGATGGCGATGGCAGCTTATAGCCGCTTGCTTGAAACGCCGGCGGTTGGGGCCGGGGACTATGATGTGCTGATCAGCTTGCTGGGCGATGAGCCGCAGACGGCGGCGCGGCTGGCCGAACAGGCCTGGCAGCGGCTGGCGCAGCCGAAATACTTGATGCAGGCGCTGACCTACCATGCCTTGCGCAACGACTTTGCCGAGGTCGGGCGTCTGCTTGCCGCACTTGATCAACAGCCTGAGGCCAAGCGGCCCTTCCTCAATGATCCCGAGTTTCTGCGCATTGTCGGCCTGCGGCACCAGGTCGAAGGGCGGCTACCGCAGGCGCGCCGGGTCTATGAAGAGGGCCTGCGTCGTTTGCCGAATGCCTCGGCCTTGCGTCAGGCCTTGTTGTGGTTGTTGATCGACACCCGGGATGCGGCCGGCTTGCGCCAACTACTGCGTGGGCATGAAGCCTTGTGGCAGCGTGACGAGGCGATGCATGATGCTCTGGCGGCGGCCTATCAGATCCTGTCGCAGCCGCAGACGGCGATTGACCGTTACCTGACGCCGCGCCTGGCAGCGCACGAGGGAGATTTTTTGTGGTTGATGGCCTATGCCGATGCCCTGGAGCAAAACCAGCAGGCTGACCGGGCCTGGGGCTTGCGCCGTTTCCTGCTGGCCCGCGAGCGCTCTGCCGCGGTTGCCGATGATCCGCTGCAGGTTGACCGGCGGGCCTGGGTGCAGGCGGCTGGAGAGGATGCCGCCCGTCGCCTGGCGCGAACCCGCTTGCTGATGACCCAGGTGCGTGGCGATGCCGCCTTGGCCAGTTTGCGCGAGTTATTACGCCTGGACCGTCAAGCCTCGGCCGTGCTGGACGATGGTCTGGCCGAGCTGACCCTGGGTTGGTTGCAAGAAGGCGGGCAGTATGCGGCCGAGCGCGGCTTTCTTTGGCAGCATTACGTGCAGTCGCGACAGGCGCCGGACAAGAAGCCGCTGTGGGCTGAAATCAGCCTGGCCCTGGTCGAGGAAGATGGCGAGGCGGCGCGCGATTTGCTGGAACGGGCCGCTGATTTCCTGCCGCGTTATGACGCAGTCACTGCGGCGGGCCGGGTTGGTGATTTGCGCCTGGCCCAGTCCCTGGCCTTCGATTTGCAACAAGCGCAACACGATGACACGCCCTTGCACACACAGTTACGTGAAAGCCTGCTGGCCTTTTCCGATTATGGACAGGGGCAGTGGGGCGGCAGTGCGCTGGGTAGCATCGACCTGCAGCAGTGGGGTGGCACGGCCCATCTTGCGGTCAACCCGCGTTTGGCCCTGGATTTCGAGTTGCGCCAGTTGACGCATACCGTGCGTGACACCGCTGTCCTGGCCAGCGCGCCGGCAGAAACCCGGGCCGGTTTGCGGCTGATCTGGCAGAACAGTCTGGGTGAGGGCCAGGCCTACATCGGGCAGCGTCAGGCGCTACGCGACACGCTGCCGCTGGAAATCAGTCAGTCGCTGCGTGTCGACCGCCACCTGGCGCTGCGTTTCGAGGCGGGTTTCCATTTGCCGAGTGAGGAAACACTGGCTATGCGCCTGGGGGGGATGAAGGATCGTCTGGCCGTCACCCTGCGCCACCAGTTAACGGCACGTGACCAATGGACGCTCGGCGTTGCCGATGAACATTATGCCTTGCAGGCCGGGGCCAGCCTGGGGCGCGGTCGGCGACTGGCGCTCGAATTCAGCCATTTGCTGCTGGCCGAGGCGCCGCAACTTGAGGCCGGGGCTTTCTGGTCACAGCAGCGCTACGATCGGCAGACAGATTTTTCGTCGCCGGACTTTGCCAGCCTGCAGCCGCTGCTGCCGACGACGATTGCCGGGCCCACCGCCTTGCCGGCAAATTACTTTTTGCCGGACGACTACACGCTGACCGGGCTGCGGTTGAGCAGCAATATGCGTTACGAGCGGGAATATACTCGCGCCCTGCGCCCCTTCGGCAGCTTGGCGCGGACTTGGCATAGCCTGAATGGCGTTGGTTACGATCTCCGGCTGGGTTTGGCCGGGTCGCTGTTGGGTGGGGATCACCTGGGATTGGTTTGGGGGACGGCCAAGTCCGGGGCGCAATCGGCTGGCTTGATCCGCAACTGGAATTTACGCTATCGCCTGCATTTCTGACGGTAGGGACGAGATTTGAATTTTTATCTGGGAGGCCACATGTCGCACACCATTTCACGCCGCTTGTTGCAAGCTTGGGCGATTTCCATGCTGCTGGTCCTGTCGGCCTGTTCCACGGTCGACCGTAGTCCGGCACCCAATTTGGTCAAGGGGGCGCCGTGGGCTATTTTGCCTTTTGCCAATCACACCGACACGCCGTTAGCCGGCAGCCGGGCCGAAGCTATCGCGCTGACCGCCTTGCAGGCACAAGGGGTGACGAACGTTCGCGCTTATCCTGGTGATTTGCAGCAGCAGGCATTGTTCGATGCCGGTAACGGCAAGGTGCAGGACGAGGCCTTGGCCTGGGCCAAGAGTCAGGGCCTGCGTTATGCGCTGGCCGGGGCGGTAGACGAGTGGCGCTACAAAGTGGGGGTGGATGGCGAGCCCGTGGTCGGAGTCAGCTTGCAGATCATTGATCTCGAGAATGGCCAGACCTTGTGGCGTGGTGGCGCCGGCAAGAGCGGCTGGAGTCGCGAGGCTTTGTCGTCATTGGCCCGGCAGTTGATGCGTGATTTGTTGCAGTCGGCGCTCGCCGGTCGCGCCTGATGCGCTTGCGGTCAACACGATGACAGCACTTAAAACTCTGCTGCAAGGGCTTTATCAGCGGCTGACCCAGTGGCGGCAGCCGGCTGAAGTGACGCAGCAGGAAACCTTTTCCATTTCGCTCGACTTGGTGGGGCAACGCCAGGTCAGCCCGTGGATGATCTTGGCCGAAATGCTGCTCCTGCCGGTGTTGTTGTTCTGGGTCGGCCTGATGGTGACGCCGGACGATCCGCTGTGGCTCAATTCCGATTTTCCCTGGATCTGGTTTGCGCCGCTATTGCTGGCCCTGCGTTATGGTCCGCTGGTCGGCCTGGGTGCGGTCGCGGTGGTCTTTCTGTTGTGGTTGAGCATCGGCTCAATCAATGATTTTCCCAAGCTCTCTTTCCTGGGGGGCTTGGTGCTGGTCATGGTGGTCGGTGAGTTTTCCAGCCTGTGGCTGGCGCGTACCCGGCGCGCCGAGACGGTGCAGGCTTACCTTGGGCAACGGCTGGAAAGCTTGACCCGACAGTTCTATTTGCTGCATTTGTCGCACGATCGCCTGGAACAGGATTTGATCAGTCACCCGATGTCGATGCGTGATGCCCTGGCCAATCTCCGGCAGACGGCCGGCAGCGAGGCCGACCTGGCCTCCAACAGTCAAGCCCTGCTGCGCTTGCTGGCCCAGTATTGCCAGATCGAGAGTGCGGGCGTTTTCCTGCTCAAGGGCGAGACCTTGGACCCGCAGGCAGTGGCCACGATGGGGCAGTTTTCGTCCTTGGCTGCCGATGACCCGTTATTGACCGAATCGCTGGCCAGCGGCCGACTGTGCCATATCGGCGGTGCCGACAAGGCAAGCCTGGAGCGGACGCATTACCTGATCGCGGCGCCCTTGGTCAATCTGGCCAAGGAAACCTATGGCATCGTGCTGGTCGAAAAAATGCCCTTTTTCGCCTTGCAGGATGAAATTCTGCAAACGATCAATCTTTTTCTCGGTTATTTCACCGACGGCATGACGCTGGGCAGCTGGTCGCGGCAATTGCGCGAAAGTTATCCGCTGTGCCCCGAACCTTTTGCCTTCGAACTCCTGCGCCTGCTACACGTCCGGCGCGGCACCGGGGTCAGCAGTGTCATCGTCGCGCTGGAAATTCGCCGGACAGCGGGTTCTGGTGGGCTGATCCAGCAGATTCTGCGTATGAAGCGGGCGCTGGATGAAGTGTGGCTGGCCATTGGTGAGGAGGCCGATGTGCTGGCGACCTTGATGCCGCTGTCGAACACCGCTTCGGCTGAGGGCTATATTGCCCGTCTGGAAACCTGGGCCAAGCAGAAGGGGGGCAAGACCTTGGCTGAAATGGGTGTTTTCAGCCATGTGCACACGGTCAACGGCTCGCCGGAGGAAGTTTTGGACCGCATCATGGTGATTGGGGATAGGCCTGATGCTGCTTGAGGGGTTGAAAGGGATTTTTGCACTGGCTTTTGAGTTGGCCGCGCTCGTTCTTTTGCTGGCCGACGTTGACTATGCCAGCGATGTGCAATTGGCCGGGGTGCTGCTGTTGCATGGCGTGGCCAGCCTGCTGTTGGCCGGGGTCGTCATCCGCTGGCTGCCGGCCGCCATGGCCCAGCCGCGCGGCCCGCTGTTGGCCTTGCTGGCCGCCTGCGCCTATGTTCTGCCCGGTCTGGGTTTTGTGGGGGTGCTGGCCGGGGTGTTCTACTTGCGCCTGCATCGGGTGTCCGACAATCACCTGCCTTTCGAGTCGGTGCAATTGCCGGATTTTGACCCGCACCAGAAGCATGCCACCGGTTTTCGTGTCTCTGGCTTGCGTTCCTTTCTGGGTAATGCCGAGGCGTCCTTGTCGTCTCGATTGGGCGGCATGGTGGCCCTGCAATACGTTTCCGGCAAGGTGGCATCGCCACTGCTGCGCGACTTGTTGTCGGATAACAGTGAGGATATTCGACTGCTCGCCTATGGCATGCTCGATGCGCAGGAAAAGCGCATCAACCAGCTGATTCACCAGGCCAGCCTCGATTTCGCGGCGGCTGGCGCAGCCTCCATGACCGACAGTGCAAGCCCGGACTATTTGCGGGCGGCAGAAAAATTGTCCGATCTTTACTGGGAGCTGATTTATCAGGAGCTGGCGCTCGGTGACTTGCGGCGTTACGCGATTGCCGAATCCTTGCGTTATTGCGAACTGGTGTTGGCTGAGCGCAATGACAATGCGGCGCTCAACCTGCGTCGTGGCCGGCTTTTGCACGAATTAGGCGAGTCGACCGCGGCCGAGCAGGCGTATGAGCGGGCGCGCGTGCTGGGCATGCCAGCGACGCGCATTCTGCCCTACCTGGCCGAATTGCGTTTCGAGGCCGGCGATTATCCGGCGGTGCGACGGCTGATCGCCGAACTGGGGCAGTGGGGCTCGTTGCCGCGCCTGCGCCCGGTCATTAATTACTGGACTAAACAATGATATTTCCCCGTGCCGACGACGCTGATATTGCCTTGCTGCTGGAAGGGACCTTTCCTTACATCAGCGGCGGGGTGTCGAGCTGGGTTAACCAGGTCATCCGGGCGTATCCGGAATACCGTTTTGCCATTGTTTTTCTGGGTAGTCGGCGTGAGGACTACGGCGAGCCGCGTTACGCCTTGCCCGACAATGTGGTGCATCTTGAGAACCACTACATTTACGAAACGGAGGAGGCCGGCGCTGCCCCGCCGACGCCACGGCAAGGCGATGCTGCAGCGATCGAGTTGGCCAGTCAGTTGCATGAGAACTTTACGCCCGGGCAGTCGGTTGAGCAGGCGCTGAGCCATTTTCGTGCCATCGCTCAGGAAATTTTTCCCGGTGGCCGGCTCAAGTTGGATGATTTTCTCTACGGTGAGCGCTCCTGGTCGGTGATTTGTGACCGCTATAAACGCTTTTGCATCGATCCCTCTTTTGTCGATTATTTCTGGACCGTGCGCATCATGCACATGCCCCTGTGGAAACTGGCGGCCGTGGCCGATGGTTTGCCGCGGGTCAAGGCCTTGCACGCGGTGTCTACAGGCTATGCCGGTTTTCTCGGGGCCTTGATTCACCACAAGCGGCAGATTCCCCTGGTGTTGTCCGAGCACGGCATTTACACCAAGGAAAGAAAGATTGACTTGTTCAAAAGCGAGTGGATACGCGACAACCGCAATGTCTTTCAGCGCGATCCGAGCGAAATGTCCTATTACCGCCAGATGTGGATCCAGTTTTTCGAGTGGCTGGGCCGCTTTTGTTATGACGCGGCCGATCCGATCATCGCCTTGTACGAGACCAATCGATTGCGCCAGGTCAGCGACGGGGCACGCGCCGAGCGGACCTTCAATATTCCGAACGGCATCAACCTGCCGCGCTTTGCGCCCTTGCGCAGCCAGCGACCAACGACGGTGCCCAAGGTCTTGTGCCTGATTGGTCGGGTGGTGCCGATCAAGGACATCAAGACCTTCATTCGCGCCATGCGTACCGTGGTCAATCAATTGCCCGAGGCGGAAGGCTGGATTGCCGGGCCGGAGGATGAAGACAAGGCGTATGTCGAGGAGTGCAAGAATCTGGTCACTAGCCTGGGCCTGACGTCGAATGTCCGTTTTCTCGGTTTTCAGCGGGTCGAGGAATTGATGCCGAAAATCGGCCTGACCGTCTTGTCATCGATCAGCGAAGCTTTGCCGCTGGTCATCCTCGAAGGCTATGCTGCCGGCGTGCCGACGGTGTCGACCGATGTTGGCTCCTGCCGGCAACTGGTGGAGGGGCTGGACGATGAAGACAAGGCGCTGGGTATTTCCGGGGCCATCGTCAATATTGCCGACCCGCAGGCGCTGGCCGAGGCTTCGCTGGCCCTGTTGTCCGATGAGGCGGCCTGGGCAGCGGCTAGCCAGGCGGCGGTGGCGCGGGTTGAGCGTTATTACACCGATACCCTGATGTTCGATCGTTATCGGGCGGTGTATCAGAAGGCCTTGGGCCAGACGGCGGAGTAGGGCAATGGCCGGTATCGGGTTTGAACTGCGCAAGCTGCTGAAGAAAGACACCCTGCTCGGCCTGGTCGAGGCTTACGCCTATGCCGGGGTGATCGGTTCCGGGCCATGGGTGTTCTCGATTATCGGCATCCTGATGGTTGGTATTTTCAGTGCCACCGTGGTCGTACCGTCTTTCCTGGTCACTCAGTTTCAGACCTCGGTCACTTACTTGGTGTCGTCCAGCCTGATCCTCAGTGGCTTGGTTCAACTGGCCTTTACCCGCTTTGTCTCCGACCGCTTGTTTGCCAAGCAGGAAGATTTGATCCATGCCAATCTCAATGGCCTGATGCTGGTTGTGGTGACGGTATCTGCTGCCCTGGGGACGCTGGCTCTGTTTGTCGTCTTTCCCGGCGAGTCTATGTTTTATCGACTGCTGATGCTGGCCGGTTTCGTGCTGCTGAATGCCATTTGGGTGATGACCGTCTTTTTGTCCGGAATGCGGCATTACAAGTCGATTGTTGTGCTCTATGGCCTGGCCTATGCCTTGGTCGTCGGCTTGGCCTTTTTCATGCGCCATGCCGGCTTGGTCGGTCTGCTTGGCGCCTTCGTGATCGGCCATATTTTCCTGCTGGCCGGCATGTGGGTGCTGGTTGTCCATGAATTCACGCCACAGGGTGCTTTGTTGCGGTTTGATTTTGCCCGTGCGGACTGGCGTTATCCCAGCTTGATGGCGGTTGGTTGTCTTTACAACCTGGCAGTCTGGGCCGACAAGCTGATGTTCTGGTATTACCCGTCGACCTCCGATCCGATTATTGGTCAGTTGCGCGCCTCGGTCATTTACGATCTGCCGGTTTTTCTGTCCTATCTGTCCATCATCCCCGGCATGGCGGTTTTTCTGGTGCGCATCGAGACGGACTTCGTTGAGTATTACGACAAATTTTTCGATGCCGTGCGCAGCGGTGGGTCACTGGAGCATATCGAAGCCATGCGCGATGAAATGGTTTTTTCGATTCGCCAGGGCTTGGCCGAGATTGCCAAAATTCAGGGCCTGGCCGTGTTGCTGTTCATCGTTGCGGGTCCGGCGCTGCTCAAAACCCTGAAAATCTCCGAACTCTATCTGCCACTGCTTTATGTGCAGGTGGTCGCTGCCGCCCTGCAGGTCGGGCTGATGTCCATTCTCAATGTCTTTTTCTACCTCGACCAGCGGCGCATTGTGGTGTTGCTCTGCATCGAGTTTTTTCTGCTCAATGTGGGGTTGACCGCAATTACCCTGTGGCTGGGTGCGGCCTACTATGGCTACGGTCTGGCGGTGTCCGTGCTGATTACACTGGCGACTGGCCTCTATCTGCTGACTGAAAAACTCAAATTGCTGGAGTACGAAACCTTCATGCTGCAGCGCGCCTGAGCGCTGGTTTCAGGCGATGAGGGCGCAGGCCGCCTCAGGCTTGACGATGCGAAAGCCGAGCGTCGTCCGGCCCCGCAGTTTGAGCAGTGCCTTGTCCTTGCTGACCAGCAGGTCGGCCTGGCTGCGGGCAGCGAGTTCGAGAAATTTCTGATCGTCGCGATCCTTGCAGCGCGGCAGCGGCGGTGCTTCACCATCGGCCACCACCTGCACCCACCGGCAGTAGCGCTGCCAGCGTTCGGCGATCATCGCCGGCGTCAGCTTGAGTTGCGGATAGGTCAATACGCGCTGCAACTCGTCCAGCGTGCGCTGGTCGGCCAGACAGGTGATGCGACCGGCCTCCAGAGCGGCCATGATGGGAACCGCATCCACGTTGGCCCAGTGAAAGAGGTCGAGGACCACGTTGGTATCGAGAACGATGCGGAGCATGGGGCCATTATAATGGCCCCTCTTCATTACTTGCGGCCATCGTCGAGCGCATTCTTGCATGTCCTCTTTTCACAAAAGAATCGCCTTGCGCATTGCCGCTAGCAGTTTGTTGCTGGCCTGCATTGCTACCCCTGTCGCCTGGCTGGTGGCTCGTGAAGCGGCAGAGCAAAGCATCGTCTCCCTGGCGATGGAAGAATCGAGTGGTTTGCTGCAGTTTTTTCATGCCAACGATTTGCCGGGTGCGGTAGCGCCCAGCCAGGCAGAGGATGCGGCAAAGGCGATTGCTGGCGGTTTGTTCGATATTGCTGAAATTTACGATCCTTCCGGGAAGAAGCTGGCAGAAGCACTGACGGCGGAGGGGAAGGCGATCGAGGTACATTTGCCGCCGCATGTGGCACCGAATTACCGGGAGCCGTCTTACCAGACACTGAAAATTGCCGGACAGTATTGGGTTTTGCGGGTCTTCATTCCACTACGCCCGGATGAGCAGCGTCTAAGCGGTCCGGTGTCTGCTTATTTTGAGGGGGTGCGGGTTGTACCGGATTGGCAGAGAGAGCAAATCTACCGCAGTTCCCTGATGGTGGCCTTGATGGCTGGTCTGGCCTCGTTGCTGTGTGGCGCAGTACTTTATCCGGTACTGCTTCGCCTTTATGCGGAAAATGAACAGACCAGCCAACAGTTGCTCGCGTCGCAGGAGGCCTTGATTGAGACCTTGCAGCAATCCGAGCAGGAACTGGAGCGCAAGGTCAGCCAGAGAACCGAGGAATTACAGCAGGCGCAGGCGCGGACTGTCGAGTTGCTGCATAATATTCTGCCCATCGATATCGCCAATGAATTGTCGGAAACGGGCGTGGTTCGCTCGGTGCGGCACGATGCTGTTAGCATTTTGTTCGCCGATTTCAGTCAATTTACCCAAGCTGTTGCCACCATGCCGGCCGACCGTATGGTCGCCGAATTGAACGAAATTTTTGTTGCCTTTGACCGGATCGCCGACGATTGCGGGGTGGAAAAGATCAAGACGATTGGCGACGCTTACATGGCTGCTGCCGGCTTACCCAAGGCTTGTTCAGATCATGCACAGCGCTGCGTCCGGGCGGCTCTGGAAATGCTGGAATTTATCGATCAGCGTAATCAGTTGACGGCCTTCAAGTGGGCCTTGCGGGTGGGCATTCATTCCGGGCCAGTGGTTGCCGGGGTCGTGGGCAAGCGCAAGTATGCGTTTGATATCTGGGGTGATACCGTCAATATCGCCGCGCGCATGGAAGGTGCCAGCGATGCCGGACGGATCAATGTTTCCGCCTATACCTTTGACTTGATACAGAAAGAGTTTGCCTGTACCTACCGTGGCAAGCTCGATGCCAAGGGAAAAGGCATGCTGGACATGTATTACGTGGTCGGCAGCCGTTGATGGGGCGCATTCTTCTCGCTCCAATGGAGGGACTGGCTGATCCGTTGATGCGCCAGGTGTTGACCGCGCTCGGCGGTTACGACTGGGGAATCTGTGAATTCATCCGGGTGACCGAAAGCGTGCTGCCGACGCGGACCTTTTTACGCACCTGCCCGGAGCTTCTGAACGACAGCAAAACTGCCTGCGGGACGCCGATGCGCGTCCAGTTGCTGGGTTCTGACCCGCATTTCATGGCGGCCAACGCCGAGCGGCTGGTCAAGCATCGGCCGGCCGGGGTCGACCTCAATTTTGGCTGCCCGGCGCCTACGGTTTTTCGGCACCGTGGCGGTTCGGCCCTGCTCGGTGAGCCCGAGGTCCTGCACGCCATTGTCAGCGCGGTGCGGGCCGTGGTTCCGGTCGACCTCCCGTTTACGGCAAAAATGCGCCTCGGTATCAACGACGACTCGCTGGCCGTCGCGTGTGCCCAGGCTATTGAAGCGGCTGGAGCGGACGAATTGATCGTTCATGGCCGGACCAAGGTCGATGGTTACAAGCCGCCGGCCCGCTGGCATTTGATCGATCGTGTCCGCTCGGCGGTCAACATCCCGCTGATCGCCAACGGCGAAGTGTGGACGGTCGAGGATTTTCGCAATTGCCAGCAGTTGTCCGGTTGTGCTGACATCATGCTTGGTCGTGGGGCGCTGGCTGACCCCTTGTTGCCGCGCAAGGTGCGGGGAGAGGCGACGGGGGGCTGGGCCGAGCTGGTTCCGGCCGTGGCGACCTACTGGTTTGGCGTGCGTGAGCGGGTTTTGCCGGAGCACGCCGGCGGTCGACTCAAGCAATGGCTGATGTTGCTTTGTCGCCATTACCCGGCGGCCGAACAGTTATACCAGCAATTGCGACCCGTCAAGGCGGCGGCGGAGATGGATCGTTTGCTGCTGCAGGCCGGCATCATCGACCGCCTGCCATCTGCTTTCAAGGCTTGAGCATGGACGCCAATTCCCGCGTGATTGACAGTGCTCAGGATGGGCCGCACCCGGACCTGCCGGCTTTGTTGCAACGGCACCTGGCCCATCCTTTTCGCAAGCCGCTGCTTGAATACAACCGCGCAGCCCTGGCGCAGGCGCTGGTTGCCCACCGTGCCTTTGACCCGCAGGCGCCGCTGATTGTCGACGCCGGTTGTGGTGTCGGCTGGAGCACGCTGCGCATTGCGGCTGATTTTCCTGATCATTTCGTCATTGGCGTCGATCAGTCGAGTGACCGTATCGCCCGCGGTAAACCGCTGCCGATACCCAAAAATGCCGTACTGGTCCGCGCCGATCTGGTCGATTTCTGGCGTTTGCTGGCGGGGCAGGGCATCCGCCTGGCCAGGCATTACAACCTTTATCCCAATCCCTGGCCCAAGATCGGCCACCTGGCGCGGCGCTGGCATGGTCATGCCGTCTTCCCGGTTTGGCGCCAGTTGGGTGGCGTGGTCGAATGCCGTAGCAACTGGTCAATTTATATTCAGGAAATGGCCTATGGCCTCAGCATTCTGAGCGCGCAGCCTGTGCAGGCCGAGCCGTTCACGACCGATGATCCGCTGACGCCGTTCGAGAAGAAATACCGTGCCTCGGGCCATGCCTTATGGCGCTGCCAGGTTGATTTCAATCACCCGCCCGAGGTGGGGGCTGCATGATCGGGCAGCTTGCGCCAGCGACTTCAGCGGTTTCGACCAACGGCGGCTCGCGATGAATGTTTGTCAGCAATGCGGCGCCTGTTGTGCCAGCCTGCGGGTCGATTTTCATCCGGCTGAACTGGCCGACGGCGCCTACGCCTGGGGGGCGGGCGTCCCCGTCACCATGACCCTGCCGTTGACACCGGCCATGGTGCGAATGAAGGGAACGGACGATGCCGTGCCGCGCTGCGTGGCCCTGCTTGGTGAGATCGGCGTGGCGGTAAATTGCGCCATTTATGACGGTCGACCGTCACCGTGCCGTGAATTTTCGACCGAGCACGATGCCTGTCGACGGGCTCGTCAGCGCTGTGGCTTGCCGCCGCTGGCTGATTAAGTGTCGTCGCAAGGCTGATTGCGGGCCGGCGGCGAGCGGCCTGTCGCCTGCTAGAATGCGCCGACCCCTTTTCAGGCTGAGTTGTTGCGATGGATGAGTTGATGCTGTTTTGGCACCAGTCCGGTGCCTGGTTGATTGCGGCGGTCCTGCTGGCCATCACCCTGGGTTTTGTCCTGCGCTTTCTCCTGCCGGCCACTTTGCTGGCCCGCCACCTGAAGCGGGCGAATGCAGGGCTGAAGCGTCGGCGCGCCGACCCGGCACCGTTCGATCCGGACACTCTGGGCGAATTGATGACGCTGCCCGTCTTGCAGCATGCCTGGCGGGAATATCGGCAAACCCTGCATGTCCAAAGTGATCCGAAACACCCCGCCGAGACGCGGCGCTGGCGGTCGACGGCGATGGCGGAGGATTTTTTCACCGAGCAAAGCGTGGTCGATACACCGCTCAAGACGGCTTTTTACAAGCACTTGCCGGGTATTTTGACGGGCATTGGCATCATTGGCACTTTTACCGGGCTGATTGCTGGTCTGGCCGGTTTCGAGGTCTCCGGCGACCCGCTCCGGGTCAGGGAAAGCCTGCGGGTGCTCATTCTTAGCGTGGGTCAGGCGTTTACCGTGTCGGCGGCGGCAATTACGCTGGCCATGCTGATCACCTGGCTGGAGAAGGCGATTGTCACCCTGTGTTATCGCCGGGTGGGCGAACTGGTCCAGCAAATCGACAGTCTGTTCGACGCGGGTGTCGGCGAAGAGTATCTGGCCCGTCTGGTGCGGGCTGCCGAGCATTCGGCGGCCCAGGCCAGTCGTTTGCAACAGACTATCGCCACCGAGTTGCGTCAGGGCATGGCGGCCATGCTGGCCGAGCAGCAGGCGGCCGTCCAACGGCAACAGGCCCAGTTGGCTGGGCAGATTGCTCAGGCGGTGGCGGCATCGGTCGGTCATGTGCTGCAAACACCGCTGGAGCGGATGTCGGCGGCGGTTGAGCGTTTGGGTGGCGAGCAGAACCTGTCGTTGAGCCAGACCCTGGCCGGCGTGCTCGAACATTTCCAGTCGCGGCTGGATGACACCTTCGGGCAGCGCCAGGACGGTCTGGAGAGCTTGCTGGCCCACACGGCGGATTCGCTTACGCGGGCGGCAGGTGAATTGTCGCAGGTGGCCGGACGGCTGAACCAGGCTGGTCAGGGGGCAGTCGATAGCGCGGCCGGACGCCTCGACCGGGCTGGGCAGGGCGTTGGCCAGGCGGCCGAGGTGCTGGTCGGCAGTACGGCGGATATGGCTGCTTCGGCGAGTGCCATGGCGCAGGCGGCGCAGGCTATCGGTAGTGGTCTGGCCGAGCAGCAGGCGACGGTCATGGCGATGGGCCGCTTGGTCGCCGATTTGCGGTCTACGGTTGAAACAGCCAAGCGCGAGGCGAATTTGAGCGGCCAGTTGCTAGGGCGCATGGAAGCGGCAAGCGGCGTGTTGGCCGAAGCCAGTCACGCGGTCGACGGCTATTTGCACGGCATTTCCGGCGTTCTGGCCACTGCGCATGAAAATTTTGGCGAACAACTGGAAGCAAGCGTTGGTCGGGCGCATGCTCAATTCCAGCAACAGATGACGCAGGCCATTGAGGCCCTGAAGGGGGCGGTCGAAGATTTGTCCGATGCCCTGGCGGTGATGGAGCCTCGCCCGTGAGTCTGTTGCGTGGCCGGCGGCGGGCGCCCTCGCGCAACGGCGAAGAGGCGGAAAAACCCTTCTGGATTTCCTTCTCCGACCTGATGTCGGCGCTGATGGTCCTTTTCCTGGTGGCGCTGACGGTGGCCCTGATGGTGGTGACGCACGACGTGTCGCGGGTGGCTGACCTCAAAGAGGAGCGGGAAACGGAAATCGAGCGCCTGATGCGGCGCTTGCAGGCCTCGGTCGAACGCTTTCCCGGCGTGGTGCTGCGTGGCAGCGTCATCGATTTTGGCGAACGGGCGCGTTTTGAAACCAATAGCCACCGCCTGTTGCCGGAGCAGGGCGGGTTGCTGCGGGCTTTTGTGCCCAGCGTGTTGGCGCTGGCCCGTGATCCGGCAGGCGAAAAATGGATTAAACGCATCGTCGTCGAAGGCTATGCCGACCCGCGTGGCAGCTATCTGCATAATCTGGACCTTAGTTTGCGGCGCTCCGAGCGGGTCTTGTGCGTCCTGCTTTTTCCCGAGCAAGGGCCGGAAGTGCTGAGCGAGGCGGATCGGCAATTGGTGCGCGAATTATTCCGGGTGGCCGGTGCGTCGTACAACAGCCAGCGTGACAGCGCCGATGCCAGTCGCCGCATCGAATTGCGCCTGGAGTTCTGGCAGACGGATGAAGAGAAGCCGGCGCTGCCGAGCCTGCCGCAACTGGCCGAGCAGCGTTGCCCGCTGGATGCACCATGAGTGCAGAGACTTTGGATGCGCTGCAGCGACGCTTGCAGAAACACTTTGTCGGCGACAGCGGCCAGCGTTTTCGCCAGCAGTTGGATGCCAGCATTCCGACCCGCTGGCGTGCCGTCGAGCAGGCTTTACTGCCGCTACGCGGTCATCGTTCGGCCGAGCGGGTGGCGCAGGGGGTCGTCGCCTTGCGTTTGGCCGGGAGTGAAACGGCGTATCCCGAAATCAAATACGCCTGCCACGGTCTGGCCCGGCCGATGGATTGGGATGGGCGCTTGCTGATCGACGAGCCGGGCATGCTGGATGCCTTGCTGGCCGCGTTGGATCGTCTGCGCTATCGCCCTCGCTGCTATGCCGCCTGTTATCGCGGCTTGTTGGCAGCCTGGACGCAGGACATTCTGGGCAATCCGGCGATGATTGAGCACACTGCTCGCCTGCCGGCCTTGCAGCGCTTGCTGGCGGTACTCAAGTTGATGCGGGCCAATGTGGCAAAAATGGGCCACGGTGCCCGCTGGGGGCGTTACATCGATCGACTGGAACAGTTGGCCGAGCAGGCAAGAATCTGAGTGCGATGCCGGATGTCGGGCCGGACGGGGGCAAGAAGTCGGCATGGCCGACATCGGTCAGCCATGCCCTGCCCCCCGGTGCTTAACGAACCAGATCAAGCAATTTGGCGAAGGCGTCGGCAAATTGCTGTAGTCCGGCGCTTTGCAACTCGTCGCCGACCGTGTCGAGATCGATGCCCAGCGCGGCCAGGGCAGCCAATTGGTGTTGGCGGCCGGCCGGGTCGCGGTCCAGCGTACTGTGGGCTTCGCCATGGTCACGGAAAGCGGCCAGCGTGGCATCGGGCACGGTATTGACGGTGCCGGCGCCGATCAAGTCTTCGACGTAGAGCACATCGCGGTACAGCGGGTTCTTGCTCGATGTCGAGGCCCAGAGCAGCATTTGCTGGCGGGCCTGGCCGGGCAGGTCGGCCTGCTGCAACCAGTCGGCGTAGGCTTGGCGTGCCATGGCGATGGCCGTCTTGCCCTGCAGTTCGCCCGGTAGTTTCGGGTCGAGCAGGCTATCCAGGCGGCTAATGAACACACTGGCCACCGAAGCGATGCGGTCGACCGGCTGACCGGCTGCAAAACGCTGTTCGATGCCGGCGCGATGGGCGGCCTGCACTGCGGCCAGTTGGCCTGGCGAAAAAATCAGCGTCACATTGACATTGATACCGTCGGCAATCGCCTCGGCAATTGCCGTCAAGCCCGCCTCGGTGGCCGGGATCTTGATCATGGCATTGGGCCGGGCGATGGTTTGCCACAGGCGGCGGGCGGCCGCCAGCGTGCCGGCGGCATCGTCGGCCAGGCTGGGCGACACTTCGAAACTGACGAAGCCGGCTGTGCCAGCCGTGCGCTCGTACAAAGGCAGGAAGAGGTCGCAAGCCGCCTGGACATCGGGCAGCACCAATTGCTCGAACCGGGTTTCGGCCTCATCAGCCGAATTTTTCAGCGTGGCGACGGCCGTCTGATAGGCCGGGTCGGTGCGAATGGCATTGTAGAAAATGGCCGGGTTGGAGGTGACGCCGGCAATCGCGTCATCGGCGATCCAGCGAGCCAGATCGCCCGAGTCGAGCAATTGGCGGGAAAGGTTGTCAAGCCAGATTTGCTGGCCGAGGGGGGCGATTGCGGCAATGCGGGACATAGGCGGACAGTCAGGCAAAAGGCGGCAGTCTAACAGCATGTCGGGCGCTGTGCTTTGTCCCCGTTTCAGTCGGACAAGCCTGTGGATAAGCTCGGGACAGCGCGTGCAAGCTGCTGAGCTGGCTGGCTTTTACGGTCAACGCTTAAAAAATAGGCAATTTACCGCATCGATGCGCAAAAAACCGGCAACGGTGGCGTCATGGTTAACTAACATATAAAATATATAAGACTTGCCGGCGACGCGGGCGAAGTCGCTTCGCGTGAAACTACCATGCCGTCGCCGATGTCGTAGAATATTCGTTTCCCCTAGAGCAACCCTTTACGAAAGGAAGTCGCCGTGCTTGAAGCCTATCGCGCCCATGTAGCAGAGCGTGCAGCCCTCGGTATCCCGCCGCTGCCCCTGTCCAAGCAACAGACCACCGAACTGGTGGCCCTGCTGAAGAATCCCCCGGCTGGCGAAGAAGCCGCCTTGGTCGAGCTGATCACCTACCGTGTGCCGGCCGGTGTTGATGATGCCGCCAAGGTCAAGGCCGAGTTCCTGGCCAAGGTCGCCACGGGCGAAGAAGCCTGCGCGCTGATTTCCAAGGTCAAGGCCACCGAATTGCTCGGCACCATGCTCGGCGGTTACAACGTCAAGCCGCTGATCGACCTGCTGGCCTGTGCTGAATGTGGCCCGGTGGCTGCCGAAGGCCTCAAGAAGACCCTGCTGGTCTTCGACTTCTTCCATGATGTTGCCGAACTGGCCAAGGGCGGCAACGCCAACGCCGTCGCCGTCATGCAATCCTGGGCTGATGGCGAGTGGTTCACCTCGCGTCCGGCCGTGCCGGCTTCGCAGAAGCTGACCGTGTTCAAGGTCACCGGCGAAACCAATACCGACGACCTGTCGCCGGCACCGGATGCCTGGTCGCGTCCGGACATTCCGCTGCACGCTTTGGCCATGCTGAAGAACCCGCGTCCGGGTATCGAAGCTGACGAGCCGGGTTCGCGCGGCCCGATCAAGCAACTGGAAGCGCTGGCTGCCAAGGGCAACCTGATCGCCTACGTTGGCGACGTGGTCGGTACCGGTTCTTCCCGCAAATCCGCCACCAACTCGGTGCTGTGGTTCACCGGTGAAGACATTCCCTTCGTCCCGAACAAGCGTTTCGGTGGTGTCTGCCTGGGTTCCAAGATCGCTCCGATCTTCTTCAATACCATGGAAGATGCCGGCGCGCTGCCGATCGAAATCGCGGCTGACCAGATGGACATGGGTGATGAGATCGAACTCAAGGTTGATGCTGATTCCGGCAAGGTCGTCGCCACCAAGAATGGTGCCGTGATTGCTGAATCCCAACTGAAGACCCTGGTGATTCTGGACGAAGTCCGCGCTGGTGGCCGTATCCCCCTGATCATCGGTCGTGGTCTGACCACCAAGGCGCGTGAAGCGCTTGGCCTGCCGCAATCCACCCTGTTCCGCCTGCCGCAAAACCCGGCCGACGACGGCGCTGGCTACTCGCTGGCCCAGAAGATGGTCGGCAAGGCCTGCGGCGTGACCGGCATCCTGCCGGGCACCTACTGCGAGCCGAAGATGACCACCGTGGGTTCGCAAGACACCACCGGCCCGATGACCCGTGACGAACTGAAAGACTTGGCCTGCCTCGGCTTCTCCGCCGATTTGGTCATGCAGTCCTTCTGCCACACCGCCGCCTATCCGAAGCTGGTTGACGTCAAGATGCACCGCGAACTGCCGTCCTTCATCTCGACCCGTGGCGGCGTTGCGCTGCGTCCGGGCGACGGCGTCATCCACTCCTGGCTGAACCGCCTGCTGCTGCCGGATACCGTGGGTACCGGTGGTGACTCGCACACCCGTTTCCCGATCGGCATCTCCTTCCCGGCCGGTTCCGGTCTGGTCGCTTTTGCCGCCGCCACCGGCGTCATGCCGCTGGACATGCCGGAATCGGTGCTGGTCCGCTTCAAGGGCGAAATGCAACCGGGCATCACCCTGCGTGATCTGGTCAACGCCATTCCGCTGTACGCCATCAAGGCTGGCCTGCTGACCGTCGAGAAGAAGGGCAAGAAGAACGTCTTCTCCGGCCGCATCCTCGAAATCGAAGGTCTGCCGAACCTCAAGGTCGAACAGGCTTTCGAACTGTCCGACGCTGCCGCCGAGCGTTCCGCTGCCGCCTGTGCCGTCGCCCTGAACAAGGAACCGATGGTCGAGTACATGACGTCGAACATCACGCTGATGAAGTGGATGATCGCCGAAGGCTACGCCGATGCCCGCACCCTGAAGCGCCGCATCGCCGCCATGGAAGACTGGATCGCCAACGGTACGCTGCTCAAGGCTGATGCCAACGCGCAGTACGCCGCCGTGATCGAAATCGATCTGGCTGAAGTCACCGAGCCGATCCTGGCCTGCCCGAATGACCCGGACGACGTCAAGGTCCTGTCTGAAGTTGCCGGTGCCAAGATCGACGAAGTCTTCATCGGTTCCTGCATGACCAACATCGGCCACTTCCGTGCTGCCGCCAAGGTTCTCGAAGGCCGCTCCGACATTCCGACGCGTCTGTGGGTTGCCCCGCCGACCAAGATGGATGCGCTGATCCTGACCGAAGAAGGCTACTACGCCACCCTGGGCAAGTCCGGCGCCCGCATGGAAATGCCGGGCTGCTCGCTGTGCATGGGTAACCAGGCGCAGATCAAGAAGGGGTCGACGGCGATTTCCACCTCCACCCGCAACTTCCCAAACCGCCTTGGTATCGATACGCAGGTTTACCTGAGTTCCGCCGAGCTGGCCGCCATGTGCGCGCTGGCCGGCCGCATCGTGACGGTTGAGGAATACATGGAGCAGATCAAGCTGGTCAATGCCAAGTCGGCTGAAGTGTATCGCTACATGAACTTCGACCAGATCCCGGAATTCGTGGAACAGGCCGCCACTGTTGAGATGTGAGCGTTTTGAGTGTCTAACCGAATTGTCGAGATAGCATGACTTAAGTCTTTGTTTTCTCGACATCGGTAAAGTTGGTGTTTGACACTTTTGAAGCCCCGGATTTAGACAATTGTCTAATGCGGGGCTTCATGTTTTTGAGCATGCAAAACGAGTTTTGCTGCCATCTGGTGGGCGTAAAATCGGTCTTTAACGACGCGTCCTGCACCAGCAACTTTCACTGACTTGCTTATTTATTAGGCGAATACGTTGCCATCTGGCCGCAAGAGTCTGAACTCGCGTGGGTCTTCCTCGAATGCGTTTGACTGCTTCATCATGGCAACGGTCTGGCGTACGTCGGCGTAGCTGAACAATGTCGCCCATTCGGCAATATGACCAAGCGCACGGATCAGCGGTTCGGGATCGTTACCTCGCGTCAGCGCACGTTGGGCGTCGACATACTGCTCGTGGTAGAGCGTTGGAATGATGATCCGGCAGCGCCCAGTACGAGAGAGTTCGGCATTCATCATCAGCCGGGAAAGTCGTCCGTTCCCGTCATTAAACGGGTGAATGTCGGAAACCAGAAAGGCATAGAAGATCGCCCGGGCGATCCCTTCGGGCACGCTTGAGGCAAGCTTTACACCTTCCAGGAGCGTGCCGCGCACGAATCCTGGATCAACAAATTTCGTTTGTCCGGCAAAATTCGCTTGTTCCTTGAATTCACCAGGAGTTGCTTCCGGACGGCTCTCCAGCATCAGTCGGTGCCTTTCCATCAGACCTTCAAGTATGTCGGTCGGTGCGGGCAGGCTACTGCGAAAATGCGGGTGCAGGATCAGCTTGAAGACGCCGAGAATGTCGTGGGAATCCTTCGGGCGGTTGGGCACGATCTTGTTGTGCAGCGCAATGCCTTCCGCTTCTTCGATCGAGAAGCGCGTGCCTTCAACATAGTTCGAAAAGTAACTCTCGAGGAATGCAAAATGCGTCCGCCCCGGCTCGTGGCTGGCCGTCTCCGGATAGTCGGGCATCGGTGTGGAACGAAGGGCATCCGTGAGTAAGCCGAGGCGGGTCAGACGTTCGGCATCTGCCGGCTTACCGCTGGCCACCAGCACCCCGGCCCGGGTGATCAGCTTGCCCTTGGCGTAGGTGCCAAGTAGCGCTCCGATCAAGCCATTCAGGGTATCGAAATCCGCACCTAAATGGGTGGCTAGTCCGCGCGCTTCGTCCCGTATCCTGTTGAGAGCATTCTCCCCCGAGGCGTTCAGAATCTCGACCAGCTTCTCTTCGACACCGGCTCTACCGACGGTTCGCTTGCCGCCACGCGACTTGCCAAGGTTTTCCAGCAACATGCGAGGACGTGAGGACCAATATAGTCCGCTGCCCCCCAGTTGCATGTCCCCGGGAAGCTGGCTTGGTCCCTTGAGCAGGACTATTGTTACGCCGGGAATGATGTTGGTTCGGTTGAAGCGGGTAGGGTGGCTTAATGTCACCTCGTTGTCTGGCGTGATGCCGCCCACCAAGGCACTGCGATGCGACACCACTGCGTTTGGGTAGAGGTGCCCGGCGACTCTCTGCCAGTTCCGGCGAACGAGCAGGGCGACCGGGCCAAAAGTGTCCAGGGGCTGCCCCACGGGATCGATAGCATTGACATAGACGCCCTTGGCGATGCGGGTGATCTCGTTGTCCTTGGCGGCACGTTGTAGCCGCCGTTCCTCGGCCTCGTCGGCGGGTATGAGCACGTCCCCAATGAAAGGAAGCTTCTGTCGTTTTCTGGCTTGTTTCTCCATGTCTTTCAACTTATGTGTCGGATATGGACTTATTTTAGAGCAAAATTGTCGGAAATGCGCTTTTTAAGTTCTGTGGCTAATGTCGTCGGAACACTTAAATGGCGGCTGGTTGCACGATAATTGTCGGTTTGTAGCTTTATAAATATCAATGCTGTCGGTTTTGGGCTTTTAATGTCCGCCGTTATGTGCCCAGAACCAACTATTCAGGCTTGTCCAAACGCTAAAAAATCTGACGTCGCCAGAGTTTTTTTGTCGAATTGCGCCGACCAGATTCAGAACGGCAGATCCGGTCAGCAAGGCAAACCCAAGGCTTGGGACACCCATCGCTAGGGAGATTCCGCCAGTGATAGAGGCGATCTTCGAGAGATCTTTGAGAAGGATAGGGGTGGGCATGGTGCCTCCGGGTACGAATTTTCTTGAAAAACCCGAAGGCCCGACATTGGGGGGCTCCGGGGGGCGCTATTTCAGAGTTCGGTTGGGTATTCGGTTAGGCTGGAAGATGTGGCATCGTGTTCTCATTTGGGATCCGATTCCGAATGATCGTTCTGGCCGTTGGTGGCTGCTTCGATGGACTGAGATTCGGAAAGATTTCGCACCAAAGGTTTGACCTTTTTCACTCTACGATCGCGAATGTAGCCATCGGTCGTACCCTTGTGACTGTGTCCAAGGAGCCCTTGGGCGTCGGATCCCTCGATGTCTGCCTGGGTGGCAACACGGGCACGAATATCGTGAAAATTGGCGTTTTCCACACCCGCCTTGTCACAGGCGTCACACCAGTATCCGTACCATGTGGAATAGCCGTACGGACGCCCAGCTTCTGCCGAGCCAATTTTCAGATTTGTGGTGTGGTGAAAGAGATACTCGGAAGCCTCCAGCGGGCAAAGTTCCCTCGCGATATCAATCGCCTTCCTAAGGCCAGGTGTCATTTCGATCAGCAGCTGCTTCCCGGTCTTGGATTGAAGGACGTAGATACCTTGGTCGGAAATGCAATCCTTGCGCAGGTTACGAATATCGGACACGCGCTGACCAATCTGATCTGCGATAAGAATTGCTGCTTGCATCATCGGATTCGCGAATTCGGAGATCTTCAGTAGCTCACTGTCGGCAATCAGGCGAGTCCGTTTTTTGGTTGGCAGCTTTTGGATGTCTTCCAGCGGGTTCGTCTCGAGGTCATCCCAGCCCAGCTCAATCGCATGCTTGAAGAAGCCGCTCAGGAACGAATGATGAAGATTCCAGCTTGGGCTGTGTTTGTCCTTTGCCAGCTTCTGTTTCCAGGAGCCGAGGTGGCGCGGTTTGATTTCCTTGAGCGAGACGAATTCCGCGAACACTGTCAAAAAGGAGTTGGCAGAAGACTTGTAGTTTTTGTGAGTCGCCTGGCTGCGCGTATTTTTTACGTGTTCGAGGTACTCATTGATGTGATACTTAAGATCACGAGTGGCACCCGGGCGCGTTTGACGGACTTTCTCTGCGTAGAGTCCCAGCGATTGATAGTAGTCTCGCTCAAGGGGATGCCATTTCCGTAAGTGAACGTAGTAGTAGCGGCCATTTTTGAAGTGCATCTTCGGCGGCAATTTTTGCGGCGGAGTCTTGGTGGTTTTGATGTCAGCGGCGGATGTAAATTGATACAGGCCAGCGATTGAAAGTTGATACACCGAGTTGAGGGAAGATCGGCGGATTTGAGGCGCCGGTGATCACGAACGAGGTGTATATGGAAATCG
>Ga0075012_10000847_pt1 | contig 32113 bp, 33 predicted proteins | sample All_14_2_FD_71474 | JGI IMG/M metagenome (GOLD analysis project Ga0075012, IMG submission 71474) | Freshwater microbial communities in response to fracking from Pennsylvania, USA - Allegheny Zone_MetaG_DW_15 | ecosystem: Environmental > Aquatic > Deep subsurface > Groundwater > Drilled...
GCCGCCATCGTGGTGCATGAAGCGCCCACCGGTGCGCTCAATGATGTGGCGGTACAGCGGCACGCTGGCAGTGCGCCCGCCCACACACAGCACGGCGCGGTCAACCAGGGGTGTCGGCGCGATCGCGGCGGAGGTCACGGTGTCGTGTTGGCCATCGGCTGGGTCGTCCCGGCGTCTGAGTTCGGCCGCCTGCGCCTCCACCAGGCGAGCCAGGCGTTCGTTTTCCTGTTGTGTCAGCAGCAGGGCGCGCTCCAGCGCGTGAAGGCGCTCGGTTTGCAACGTGAGTTCCTGAGCCTGTTGGAAGCGGCAGGCCAGGTCGGGCACGGCGGCCTCAAGGGCTTGCAACTGTTCCTGCAGCGCGCCCAGTCGCGTATCGCGGCTGACCAGGTCAGCGCGCAGCTGTTGGATCAATGACTGTTGCAGCGCAGCCTGGCTGGCACGGTCTCGTGCGCACTGGGTGTTGCGCGCCTGGATGCGGGCCAGTTCGTTGGTCAGTACGGCGTTTTCATCCAGCAGGGCCGTCAGACGCTGGTTATCAGCGCGCTGCGTGGCACCCAGTTGGTGTTGCAGCATGTGCACCTCACCGAGCACCTGGCGCTGCAGTTCCGATGTGCAACGCGGGTGGGTCAGTGTGGCCCAGAGGGTGCCGGGAAGATCGGTTGTCCAGGACGCCCCCCACCACGCCTGCAAGGCCTCCCCGGATTTGTGTCGGCTTGCCTGCCGAATGGCGGTGGCGTAGCGTTGCTCCAGCTCGCGTTGCATGCCTTCCGCCAGCGGTGTGCGACTGCTGCACTGGCTGACTGCGCCAGCGTGCAGGGTGTACTCGGTGTCAACGTTGTGGCCGCGAAACACTTTGTTGACGACCCGCCTGAGCACCGGCGTCGGCAGGCAAATGCCAACCACCGGGCAGTGCGCGCGGCTTTCCAGCTCCCACAACCTGTGTCGGCGTGAGCCCGGGCCGGGCGACTGGCTGGCGTGCGTGGCCGCGGGTTCGGGCGTGTTGACGTCACCGAGCGCCGGTGTCTCGTGTTGGATAGACAGGTAGCACATACAAATCTCCAAATGAGGCTGGCTTGGAAGCCGACGGTCAGCTGCGCAGACCGGACGATGGGTGTATTCTATTTCTAAATAAGAATGACTCGCATTTAAATTATGGACAGCTGTGGCAGGCGACAGCCGCCTAAACTCAGGGCGTGCAGGGCATCTTGGCCAGCCGTCTGGCAGCAGATGGCTGGGCCTGGAGGTCAGCGCATGCCACGCTGGGTAAGTTCTAAACAGATCACCATTTCGACCGGAGACCGCATGAAAGCCTTTCAAGAGTATTACCCCGACAACCTGTCGCATTGTTATGGTTGCGGTGCCAACAACGACCATGGCCACCGCATCAAGACCTATTGGGACGGGGATGAGACCGTGACGCGCTTCACGCCCGAGCCGTACCACACGGCAGTGCCGGGTTACACCTATGGCGGCTTGCTGGCCTCGCTGATTGACTGCCATGGCACCGGCACGGCGTCCGCTGCCATGTACCGCCAGGAAGGGCGCGAGATGGACACCAAGCCATCCTTCCGTTTTGTCACCGGCTCACTGCATATGGATTATTTGAAGCCCACGCCGATCAACGTCACGCTGGAAATTCGGGGCCGCGTCAAAGAGATCAAGGGCCGCAAAGTGGTGGTGGAGGCCACTGTCTACGCCGACGGCGTGGCCACCGCCCGGGGTGAAATCGTGGCGATTCAGATGCCGGAAAATTTTGGTACACCTGCCTGAGAGCCATCCATGACGAACGCCTCACACCTGATGATCTGGCCCTTGCGCCCTGTTTTGAACCGCCTGTGGGCCCTGGTGCTCCTGCTGGTGTTGGGTTTGCCCGCGCTGGCGCGCTGAGCCAGCGCCTTGAGCGCGGCAGTTTGAGGCGAATGCCTGCCGCGCCAACCCCGGGGTGACTTTAGTCACCGTCACCTTGCGGGGTCTATGAGATAGTCCTTTTGGTCTTTTCCATTGGTCTATCTTCCCCAGGAGTTTGCATGAAGAAATCCGCTTTTTTGGCAACCGCCTTGTTCGCTGCTGCCGTGTCTGCCCAGGCTGGTGAGTTGTTTGTGTTCATCAACAGTGGCAGCGCCATGACCCAGGCGGCTGGCATTGTGCTGGCAGGCCAAGCCATCGAGCAACAGTCCAACGTGCGCGTGTTGTTGTGCGATGCCGGTGGCGACATCGCCGTGGTGGGCAAAGACATGCCCGCCCTCAAACCCAAGAACGTCACCGCACAGCAAATGTTGCAAGGCCTGATGAAAGCCGGTGCCAAGGTGGAAGTGTGTGCACTGTACCTGCCCAACACCGGTCGCCAACCGGCTGACCTGCTCCCGGGCGTGACGCCGGCCAAGCCCGCGGACGTGGCCGCCTATCTGCTCAAGCCGCAAGTGCAAACCCTGGCGTTCTGAAGGGGTTGAAGTGGCATGGCAGCCCCGGATCAGGCCCGGCAGGGCAGCCGGGGCGTCACGTGCCGGCCAGTGACCGCTGGCGGCGCTTGGTGGTGATGTGTTAATGGAAGGAGCAGAAAAAATGAAGCGAGTGTTGTTGGCCGCAGCCCTGGGCTGGGGTGTGATGGGCGCGCAGGCGGTTGAGCTGGGCATCAGCGCCCAGGAGGCCTACGCGCAGGTTCAAAAAGCAGACAGCAACGTGTTGTTGGTGGATGTGCGTGACCCGGTGGAAGTGATGTTTGTCGGTTTTACCGACGCGGTGCATGTCAACGTGCCGTATCTGATGGTGGACCGCAGTGCCTGGGATGACAAGCGCGGTGTCTACAAGCTGGTTCAAAACCCCGACTTTGCGGTTCAGATCAAGGCCGCCCTGGAAAAACGTGGCCTGCCCATGGACGCTGAAGTCATCACCCTGTGCCGCTCAGGCAGCGAGCGCGGTGAACCCAGTGCCGCCTTTTTGCGTGCCAACGGGTTCCCCAACGCCCGTTTTGTGGTCAACGGCTTTCAGGGCGCGGCGCTCAAAGACGGTCCACAAAAAGGATTTCGTCTCCAGAACGGTTGGCAAAATTCTGGCCTGCCCTGGAGCATGAAGATGGACCCGGCCAAGATGTACCGCACCGACCTCAGGTAAGGGCATCGGCATGCCGCTTGATCCACACATGAATTTTTGGGACCAACGTTTTTCTGAGCCCGGCTTCAAATATGGCACGGAGCCCAATGCCTTTGTGCGGAAACAAGCGGTGCTGTTGCCGCCGGGCAGTCGGCTGTTGTTGCCGGGCGACGGCGAAGGGCGCAACGGCGTCTGGCTGGCGCAGCAGGGTCACCAGGTCACCTCGGTGGACATATCCGCTGTGGGCCTGCAAAAAGCCGCAGCGCTGGCGGCCCAATGCGGCGTCTCTTTGAGCACTGAACTGGTGGACCTGGCGCACTGGGCGCCTGAGCCCGATCAGTTTGATGCCGTGCTGCTGGTTTTCACCCACCTGCCGGGACGTATTCGCCGTGAGGCGCACCGCCGCCTGGCGCGCGGTCTCAAGCCCGGCGGGCGACTCATCATCGAAGCGTTTCACCCCGAGCAGATGTGCCTGACCAGCGGCGGCCCCCGGGATGTGGACATGCTTTACACCCCCGAGCAGTTGAGCGACGACTTGGCCGGCCTGCTGGCGCCGCTGCAGGTCTGGCAGGGTGAAATCACCCTGTCCGAAGGCCCGGGGCACCAGGGCCTGGCGGTGGTGACCCGCTGGGTGGGTCAGAAAATATGAGCACAATCGCCCGGCAGATGCCATGCCACAAAGCCCCGCAGCGATGGATGTGAACGTAATTTACTCAGGAGAAACAGATTGAAAACAGCCCATGACCTGGTTGCCGCCGCCAAAACCCGCGTGCGGGAGGTGGCCTTGGCCGACGCCGAACAGGCCATCACTGCGGCCGATGTGCTGGTGGATGTGCGCGAGGCCGATGAATTTGCCGCCGGGCACCTGGCTGGTGCCATCCATGTGTCGCGGGGTCTGCTGGAGTTCAAGTTCAGCGCCAACCCGGCGCTGCAACCGCGCGATCTGAAGATCGTGCTGTACTGCAAAACCAGCGGTCGCGCTGCGTTGGCCGCCAGCGCCCTGCAGGACATGGGTTACCTGGACGTGCAGTCAATCGCGGGCGGGTTCGATGCCTGGGCTGCTGCGGGCAAGCCGGTGGTCAAACCCGAGGCGCCGCCGTTTGACTGAGCGCGCGCCCGGTCAGCCAACGGGTCAGATTCGGCCCATCACCAGCAAGATGACCAGGATCAAGACCACCAACCCGATGCCGCCGCTGGGACCGTAACCCCAGCTACGGCTGTGCGGCCAGCTGGGGATGATGCCGATCAGCAGCAGGATCAGCACGATCAGAAGAATGGTGCCAAGGCTCATGATGTTTCCTTGTCTTGGGTGGTGGTAGCGGTTGGGGGCAGGTGTTGCAACAGGTCGGCCAGGTCATCGGCGTGCTCTTCTTCCATGGCCAGGATCGACTCCAGCAGACGCCGGGTGGTCGGGTCCTGGTCCGCCAGCATGGCGATGCCGTGGCGGTAGCTGTCGATGGCAATGCGCTCGGCGATCAGGTTTTCAGTGATCATGTCGGCCAGGTTGGCACCTTCCACATACTCGGCATGGCTGCGACTGAGCAGGGTGCTGGGCGAGAAGTCCGGCTCACCGCCGAGCTGCACGATGCGTGTGGCCAGCTGGTCGGCATGGCCCAGTTCTTCGTTGGCGTGGGTCAAAAACTCGGCGGCTACCGCCTGGGAATGGATGCCACGGGCCATGAAATGGTGGCGGCGGTAACGCAGCACACACACCAGTTCGGTTGCCAGGGCTTCGTTGAGCATCGTCACCACGGCAGGTAAATCGGCTGTGTAGCCCGCCGTGACTGCGCCTTGTTCGATGTGCTGGCGCGCGTCCCGGCGCACGGTGTCCAATTGAAAGGGGGCGATGGCGTGGGTCATGAAAGCCTCTCGGGTGTTGAATGGGTCTGCATGGTGGCACCTGTGCGCCCTGGGGTCTGTTCGATGACGCACCTACCGAGTCCCTTGTCTGTGGCAGCATCCGTGTGGGGGGCTTGGGCTCTCATGTCAATCAGGAATCACACATGTTGTACAAAATGACCTTGGTCGCCTGCCTCTTTGGCGCAAGTGCCTGGCCGACGCACGCAGCACCACCGGCACCGGCGGATGTGGTCAGCGTGGCGGCGGTGGACTTGCAGCGCTACCTGGGCCAGTGGTTTGAAATCGGCAGCCTGCCGCTGTTTTTTCAGCGCAATTGCGTGGCCGACACCAGCGCGCAGTACGGTTTGGCGCCAGACGGGGTCTCGTTGACCGTCGTGAATCGCTGCCGCACCGCCGACGGTATGGATGAAGCCACTGGCCGGGCCACCGTCGTTCCGGGGTACGCCAACAGCCGCTTGAAGGTGTCTTTTTTCTGGCCGTTCAAGGCCGACTACTGGGTGATCGGGCTGGACCCGGACTACCGCTGGGCGCTGGTGGCCACGCCCAACCGCAAATACCTGTGGTTGCTGTCGCGCACCCCGCAACTGCCGCAGCCCGAAGTGCAGGCCGCGCTGGCGATCGCCACCGCGCAGGGCTATGACCTGAGCGCGTTCCGCTACACCCCGCAAACGTCCTCGCCATGAGGTTGACCGCTGTCAGCCCGTGTTGGGCGTGGGCTGCAGACCTGATGTGTCATTGAATACAAGGTGCCGAGCGCACCCTGTTTGCGCTTGTGTGGCCATCCAGCCGCAAAGTTCAAGTGTGATGCGGCAATGTGGCAGACAGTTGATATGGGGCAAATCTGCACGTGGACGGATCGCTAGCATCGGTGGTTTTGTCGTTGATGCGTGGTCCCCAAAAATGAAAATAAATCTCCCTGTGACCCAGCGCGAGTTTGAGCTGGAAGACGGCGTCACACTGGTGTCTACCACCGACACCAAAGGCATCATCACCCATTGCAACCAGGCCTTTGTGCAAGCCAGCGGGTTTGCTGATGCCGAACTGCTGGGCCAGCCCCATGACATCGTGCGCCACCCGGACGTGCCGCCCGAAGCGTTCAAGGATTTATGGGGCACCATCGGGCGCGGCAGGCCGTGGTCTGGCGTGGTGAAAAACCGGCGCAAGAATGGGGACCACTACTGGGTGCTGGCCAATGTCACGCCGGTCATGGAAAACGGCAAACCGCACGCGTACATGTCGGTGCGGCTCAAACCCACGCGGGCGCAGATCCAGGCCGCGGAGCAGGCCTACGCGTTGCTGGACGCCCAGCGCGCCAGCGGCAAGATTCGCCTGCAGTTGCACGCGGGCAAGCTGCGGCGCGTGGGCTGGCGTGACTGGCCGGCGCGCTTGCACCGGATCACGCTGCGCCAGCGTGTCGCGGTGGGTTTGCTAGGGGTGCTGCTGGTCACGCTGCTGCCCGCCTGGGTGCTGGCCGGGCAAGCGGCCAGCACCGTCGCTCTGGCGCAGTTGGCCTGCGGGGTGCTGGGTACAGCGATGTTCTGGGCCTGGTTCAACCACACGCTGGCTCGGCCGCTGGATCGGGCCACTGGTTTGGCCGGCGAGCTGGCCGGTTGCAATCTGGACGGTGACATTGATTACGACAGCACCAGCCCGCTGGGCGCTTTGATGCGCCGTTTGTGGCTGACCAACCTCAACATGCGCGCCATCGTGGCCGACGTGCGCGCCGAGGTCAAAGGGGCCAACCAGGCCGCGCAAGACATCCACCAGGGCAGTGTGGCGCTGTCCGGCCACACCGGCACGCAGGCGCAAGAGGTGGAAAAAACCACCGCCGCCGTGCGCGAGATTGCCGACACCGTGAAACGCACGGCCGACACCGCCCACGCGCTGGCGGGTCTGAGCAGCAGCGCCAGCGCCATGGCCACGGAGGGGGCACGGGCGATTGACCAGGTGTCGGCCTCCATGCATGCCATCGAGGCCTCGTCGGACCGCATCACCGAGATCATTGAAGTGATCGAAAAGCTGGCCTTCCAGACCAACCTGCTGGCGCTCAACGCCGCGGTGGAAGCGGCGCACGCTGCTGACCATGGCCGCGGTTTCGCCGTGGTGGCGGCCGAGGTGCGGGCGCTGGCGCGGCGCAGCAGCGAGGCGGCGCAACAGATCCGCGGGTTGATCCAGCACTCGGTCGACCAGGTGTCACGCGGTAGCCAGACCGTGGATGTGGCGGCTGGCACCATCCGCACCGCAGTTGATGCCGTGCGCGAGGTGACGGCGCGACTGGGCGAGATCACCCGGGCCACCCAGGACGAAGCGGTGGGGGTGACACAGATCAGTGACGCCATGCATCTGCTGGATGAAGTGACCCAGCAAAACGCCGATCTGGCACACCAGGCCAGCGCCGATTGCGAGGGCTTGACCTCACGTGCCGACACGCTGGTGCGCGCGGTCAAGGTCTTCAAGATGAGCCGGTAGGGGGTCTTCCCGGGCGCGAGCTTTCCTGGCCTGCGCAGCCCGGTTGCTCACCGCCTCTTGGATGGCGTCAGGGCGATGGCGTGAGTTGGAGGGTCTTGAGTTTGCGGTACAGCGAACGCTCGCTGATGCCCAGTTGGGCGGCCAGTTCGGCCCGGCTGCCGGTGTGGTGTTGGACCATGTCCAGCAGCGCGGCGCGCTCCACCGATTTCAGCGCCCCCGGCGACGCCATGGGCACCGCGGCGCCGGTTCCGGACAGGTGGCTTGATGAACCGGCGATGGGGCTGGGCAAAGCGGTGCCCAGGCGCGGGCGTCGGCCTGACAGCAAGGCCTGTTCCACATGGGTGGCTTCCAGCACATCGCCGTCACACAACAGCGCCGAGCGTTCCAGCAGGTTGCGCAGTTCACGCACATTGCCGGGGTAGTTCTGCCTGTGGAGCAAGGCCAGCGCGCTGTCACCGAGTGTGAGCTTGCGCGGCCCGGTCACCCGTTGCAGCAGGGCCTGCGCCAGCAGCGCGATGTCGTCGCGGCGCTCGCGCAGGGCGGGCAGGTGGATCGGGAAGGTGCTCAGCCGGTAATACAGGTCTTCGCGGAATTTGCCCTGGGCCACCATCTCGTCGAGGTTGCGGTGGGTGGCCGACACCACGCGGATGTCGGCGTGGCGCTGCTCGGAGCTGCCCACGCGCCGGTAGGTGCCGGTTTCCAGCAGGCGCAGCAGTTTCACCTGCATGGTCAGCGGGATGTCGCCCACCTCGTCCAGAAACAGCGTGCCGCCGCTGGCCGCTTCGACCAGGCCGGTGCGCGCGGTATTGGCGCCGGTGAAGGCGCCGCGTTCGTGGCCAAACAGTTCCGACTCGAACAGGTTCTCGGGCAGGCTGGAGCAGTCCACCGGCACCAGGGCGCGGGCGGCGCGCGGGCTGGCCTCATGCACGGCGCGTGCCACCAGCTCTTTGCCGGTGCCCGACTCACCCAGCAGCAGCACCGTGGCCATCGAGGGCGCCACCCGCGCCACCATGGTCAGCATCCGCTGGAAGGTGGCGCTTCTGCCAATCAGCCCTTGCGCCTTGGACTGGCCTTCGGCCACGCGCAGCGACTCCATTTTTTCGACGAAAAACGCCTGCTCGTCGTCGGCGTTGAGCAGCGGGGCCAGCTCGATGTTGACGTATTCCTCACCCTTGGCTGTATGGTGCAGGTGTAACACACGCTCACGCTGGCCTGATTCGCGCGCCTTGACCAGCGGACAAGATTCGCCCGACTGGTCACACGGCATGTTGAAGTGGTGCGACACCTCGTAACAGGTGCGCCCCACCACCCCGCGGTCGGGGCTGAACTGCCGCCGGTACGCCGCATTGGCCGCCAGGATGCGGTAGTGCGTGTCGAACAGGATGTGAGGCTCTGGCAGACCCTCCAGAAAAGACATGAGCTCGGGCAGCGGTTTCATCGTGGGCAAAAGGGGTGGTCAAGGTGACAGCAAGTGTATGCCAGGGCACTGCCAGTGTGTCAGATTTGGCAGTCATCACCCTGGTGACATCTCTGAAACATCGGAATAAGTGGTCAAGTGCTTGAAATCAAACAGGTTTTGATGATTTTCAGCATGGCACGTTTATTGATTGCACTTGGGGCATCACCCCCACGCCGCTGTCGTGACCGGTTTGTTTGAACTTCAGGAGAATGCCATGTCTGCCACCCCCACCTTCAACGCCCTGGCCGCTGATGCCAGTGATCACGATGCCGAGCGCCGCAACATGCTGATGCTGACCCTGGCCGCGGCCAGTGTTGGCACGGTGGTCACCGCGGTGCCCTTCGTCACCAGCTTTGCGCCCAGCGAGCGGGCGCTGGCCTCCGGCGCGGCTGTTGAGGCAGATATTTCGGACCTGGCCCCGGGCGCCATGAAAACCGTGGAGTGGCGCGGCAAGCCGGTGTGGGTGCTGCGCCGCACGCCCGAGGTGCTGGCCGACTTGCGCACGCTGGACAGCCAGCTGGTGGATCCCCAGTCCCAGGTGGCCAGCCAGCAACCGCCTTATGCCCAAAATGCCACCCGGTCCATCAAGCCCGAGTATCTGGTGGCCATTGGCATCTGCACCCACCTGGGTTGCTCGCCCAGTGCGGTGCCTGCGGGCACCGCCAACCCGAGTGTGGGCGACAACTGGAAAGGCGGCTTTTTCTGCCCTTGCCACGGGTCCACCTTTGACGCGGCTGGTCGGGTGTTCAAGAACAAACCGGCGCCGACCAACCTGGAAATCCCGCCGCACAAGTACTTGTCGGATGGCCGTGTGCTGATTGGTGAAGACGATCTGGCCTGAACCGGCAGCCTCTGCCATTTTGGTATGCCAACAGCTGCCTGAATTGGCAGTCTGACACACGTTTTTGCGCCATGGTGGCGCATTGTCATTTATAAGTCGTTGATTCTATTAGGCCAAAAGTTGGCCGGTGGCTTGGCATGTTTCTTGATCTATGTCTAGAAGATCGACACACACCGCCATGACCCAGCGCACCCTCATCACCCTGATCCGTCGCCAAAGCCGAGGTACCTGAGATGTACTTCCGGATCCTGAACGACGACGACAGCGGTGAATTCACCTACTTGCTGGCGGATCTGTCAGCGCGCGAGGCGGTGCTGATTGACCCCCACGGACGCGATCTGCCGGTGTTGTCGGCCTTGTTGTCGGAGCGGGATTTGCGGCTGCGCTGGGTGCTGCGCACCCACCACCACGATGGTATCCAGGTGACAGAACCCGCGTTGCTGGCGCGTCTGGGGGCACCGGTGGTTCAGGGGCGCGCCCATGGCGGTGCTGCTGAGCTTTGCGCAGACGGCGCGGTATTGCCCTTTGGTGATGAACTGGTGCATGTGGTGGCCACACCTGGCCACACCGCTCATTGTTTGAGTTTTGCCTGGCGCGACCGGTTTTTTTGTGGTGGCCTGCTGGCCATAACCGCCTGTCCGCATCAGGCGCAGCCGCAAGTCCCGGAGGTTTTATGGGATAGCGTGACCCGGAAAGTTTTTACACTACCCGACGAAACCTTGCTGTTCGCCGGGCACGAAGAACGCGCGCGAGCGGTCAGCACGGTGCTGGAGCAACGGCGCTGGCACCCTTTTTTTTCGCGCCTGACCCGCGACGAGTTTCTGGCGCACATGGCTGCACGGGCCCAAGGCCATAGGCTCGCACCCACTTTTTGAGGAATGACGAATGAATGCCGAGTTGAAAGATGTGAAAAAAGTGATCCCCATCACCCCGGTGGCATCTGAGGCCGAGCCAGAACTGGTGTCGCTGTACGCGGCGCATGAAAAAATTTACCCGCGCAGCGTCACGGGCGTCTTTACCAACTGGCGCTGGATCATGGTGTGGGTCACGCAGATCATCTTTTACGGTCTGCCCTGGGTGGAGTGGGGGCAGCGCCAGGCGGTGCTGTTTGACCTGGAGGTGCGCCGCTTCTACATCTTTGGCTTGGTGCTGTACCCGCAGGACTTCATTTACCTTACAGGCATGCTGATCATCTCTGCCTTGTCGCTGTTTCTGTTCACCGCGGTGGCCGGTCGGCTGTGGTGCGGTTATGCCTGCCCCCAGACGGTGTACACCGAAATCTTCTTGTGGATCGAGAAGCTGACCGAAGGCGATCGCTCGGCCCGCATGCGGCGTGACGGGGGCGCGATGACCGCCGAAAAATTCGGACGCAAAACCGCCAAGCACCTGATCTGGCTGCTGTTTGGCCTGTGGACCGGTTTCACTTTTGTCGGTTATTTCACCCCGATCCAGACCATGGTGAGCCAGGTGTCGACCCTGGACTTTGGCCCCTGGGAAACCTTCTGGGTGCTGTTTTATGGTTTTGCCACCTACGGCAATGCCGGTTTCATGCGCGAACAGGTGTGCAAACACATGTGTCCCTACGCCCGTTTCCAGAGTGTGATGTTTGACAAGGACACCTTGATCGTCACCTACGACGCCGAGCGCGGCGAGCCCCGCGGTGCACGTTCCAAAAAGGCCGACCCGACCAAGCTCAACCTGGGTGCCTGTGTCGACTGCAGCCTGTGTGTGCAGGTTTGCCCGACCGGCATCGACATCCGCAATGGCTTGCAGTATGAGTGCATCGGCTGCGGCGCCTGTGCCGACGTGTGCGACACGGTGATGGACAAGGTGGGTTACCCGCGTGGTCTGGTCAAGTACTCGACCGAGAACGCCATGACCAACAAATGGACGCAAAAGCAGACGCTGCGCCATGTGTTTCGCCCGCGCATCCTGGTGTACACCAGCATCCTGATGGTCATTGTGCTGGCGATTTTTGTCAGCCTGGCCACCCGCACGCCGTTCAAGGTGGACGTGGTGCGTGACCGCGGCGTGATGGCGCGTGTCGTGGATGCAGGCAAGACCGAGAACGTGTACCGCCTGCAGGTGATGAACGCGACCGAAACCGACCAGCGTTACCGCTTCTCTGTCACAGGCCTGCCAGGCTTGGTGCTGACTTCCGAGGACACGGTGAGCGTGCGCTCGACCGAAGCGCGCACCGTGCCGATGCGGGTTCAGCTGCCGTTTGAAGGGGCGCCGGTGGGCTCGCATGAGATCCAGATCGTGATCGAGTCGCTGGACAGCCCGGGCAAACTGGTCGAAAAGACCACCTTCCTGGTGCCTAAGCAGTGACCACCACACAGCGCGGTCCGTCCTAATGTGTCGCCAGGTTTGAGTTGGTGCTGCTGACACTCGGTCTGGCCGGTCTGTCGGCCTGGGGCTTGCGGCTGGCCGTCAATGCATTGATCCTTTACGGGCTGCGGGCGCCCCGGGTGGCTTACGCCGGGTTGTCGTCGGGCGACTTCGGCGTGGCGCGTGAGGTGCGCTTGCCAACCCGTCATGACAAAGTGCTGACCGGCTGGTTTGCGGCAGCGCCCGGTGCCAAAACGGCGCCTGCCGTGGTGGTGATGCATGGCTGGGGCGCCAATGCCAGCCTGATGCAAGGTTGTTTGGCCCCTTTGCACGCGGCGGGCCTGGCCGTGTTGCTGCTGGATGCGCGCTGCCATGGCCGCAGTGACGGCGAGCCCTTCACCTCCTTGCCCCGTTTTGCAGAAGATATCGAGGCAGGTCTGGCCTGGCTGCGTCAGCAGCCCGAGGTGGATGCGACGCAGCTGGCGGTCATCGGTCACTCGGTGGGCGCGGGTGCGGCGCTGCTGGCGGCCACGCGCCACAACGAGGTCCGCGCGGTGGTCAGCCTCAGTGCCTTTGCGCACCCGCATGAGGTGATGCTGCGTTACCTGGCAAGTTATCGCATTCCCTACCCGGTGCTGGGCTGGTATGTGCTGCGTCATGTGCAGCAGGTGATTGGCGCCCGGTTTGATGCCATTGCACCGCTGCGCAGCATCAGCCGCGTCACTTGCCCGGTGCTGCTGGTGCACGGACGTGAGGACGACATGGTGCCTGTGAACGATGCCCGGCGGCTGCTGGCAGCCGGGCAGGCGGGGCGGGTCAGGCTGCTGGAGGTGGCCGGGCGGCATGATCTGAGTACCGCGCTGGACGCCCACCTGCCCGAGATCACCGGTTTTTTGCAGCAGGCGCTTCGCACAGGCGCATCCCATGCCAGCGCGCGGGTTTCTGCTTAACATGGCTGCCATCATGACAACAACGAGCCCTGCGACATGGATGCTGTGATGCTCACCGCGCTTTTGGGTGTGTTGATTGGTTTGGTGCTGGCCTTCACCGGGGCGGGCGGCGGCATCCTGTCGGTGCCCGTGCTGGTGTTTGGGTTGCAGCTGTCGGTGCAGCAGGCGGCACCGATCGGTCTGGCGGCGGTGTTTGCCGCCTCCTTGCTGGGGGCGGTGCTGGGGCTGCGCGACGGCATTGTCAGGTACCGCGCGGCGGCTTTGATGGGCGCGGCGGGCATGCTGATGGCGCCGGTCGGATTTTTTCTGGCGCAGATCCTCCCCAATCAACCACTGACCGTGGCCTTTGCACTGGTGATGTTGTATGCCGCCTGGCGCACCCTGTCGCAGGCTGGCGCAGCGGCAGCGACCCGGGCGCAGGCGCCTTGTGTGGTGAGTGCGGTGGACCAGCGGCTGACCTGGACACGTCCGTGTGCCCGGGTGCTGGCGGGCACCGGCCTGGGGGCGGGCCTGCTGAGCGGTTTGTTGGGGGTCGGGGGTGGCTTTGTGATTGTGCCGGCCCTGACGCGGTACACCGACTTGACCGTGCGCAGTGTGCAGGCCACCTCGCTGGCGGTGATGGCGCTGGTGTCGCTCAGCGGTGTGGCGTCCGCTGCCTGGCACGGTGCCTTGGACTGGGGCATTGTGCGGCCTTTTGCGGCCGGTGCGGTGGTGGCGCTGTTGGCGGGTCGGGTGGTGGCCAGCAAGCTGCCACCCCAACATTTGCAGCAGGCGTTTGCATGGTTCAGCGTCGTCGTGGCGCTGTTGATGCTGGCACGCGCTGCGGGTTGGGTGTCGGCCTGAGGGGGACCCTTACAATAAATTCAGACCAAAGGTAACCCCCCATGAGAATATTGATATCAAACGACGATGGTTATCAGGCGCCCGGTGTGGTGGCGCTGTATGAGGCGCTCAAAGAGATTGCAGACGTTGAGGTGGTGGCGCCGGAGCAGAACAACAGCGCCAAGTCCAACGCGTTGACGTTGCATTCACCGCTGTATGTTCACCGGGCGGTCAATGGCTTTCGGTATGTCAACGGCACACCGGCCGACTGTGTGCACATTGCCCTGACCGGCTTGCTGGACTACCGCCCCGATCTGGTGGTGTCAGGCATCAACAACGGCGCCAACATGGGCGACGACACCATTTACTCGGGCACGGTGGGTGCGGCGATGGAAGGGTATCTGTTTGGTATCCCGTCGATCGCGTTTTCGCAGGTTCAGCGGGACTGGCTGCATCTGGACGCCGCAGCGCACAAGGCGCGTGAACTGGTGTTGCAGATGTCCCAACAAAATCTGTTGGGCAGCGGCGCCTGGTTGCTCAACGTCAACATTCCTAACCTGCCGGTCGATCAAATGGGGCACGTCAAGCTCTGCCGTCTGGGACGGCGCCACGCCGCAGAGCCGGTCATCACCCAGCAGAGTCCGCGTAACGAGACGATGTACTGGATTGGTGCCGCCGGTCCAGCCAAAGATGATGCCGATGGCACCGACTTTCATGCCACAGCGCAGGGGCACATCGCGATCACCCCGCTCAAGGTGGACCTGACCGACCACGACAGCCTGGGCTACTGGGCGCAGACAGCAGCACGTTTGTCCTCAGGCATGGGCACGCTTTGATGGCGGAACGTCACACCACCAGTGTCAAACCCCGCCCGGGGTTTCCGGCCCGTCTGGGGCCGAATCCAGCACCCAAACCCCTGACGCCCGTGCTGCGGCATGGCACCCCCCACGCACCGGCGGGTCTGGGCATGGATTCGAGTGCGGTGCGGCGCAGCATGGTGACCAAACTGGCCCAGCAGGGGATTGCGGATCAGCAGGTGCTGTCGGCCATGGGGTCGGTGGAGCGACACCGATTTGTTGACTCAGCCTTGGTCAACCAGGCCTATGAGGACACCAGTCTGCCGATTGGCCTGGGGCAGACCATCTCCAAGCCGGGGGTAGTGTCGCGCATGTTGGAACTGTTGCGCCAGGGCACGGCGGGGCGCCTGGGGCGGGTGCTGGAAATCGGCACCGGTTGTGGTTATCAGGCCGCCGTTTTGAGCCATTTGTGCACCGAGGTGTACTCGATCGAGCGGCTGCGCGGTTTGCATGACAAGGCGCGGGACAACTTGCGGCACCTGCGGCTGGCCAATGTGCATCTGCTGTTTGGCGACGGCATGGCCGGTTATGCCCGGGGCGCACCCTATGCCGGCATCATTGCGGCGGCCGGCGGCGAGGCCATCCCCGCGTGCTGGCTGGAGCAGCTTGCCGTTGGGGGCCGGTTGGTCGCGCCGGTGGCAGCGGGTGCCCACAGCCCCGGGCGCCAGGCACTGATGGTCGTCGACAAGACAGCGCAAGGCTTTCGCCACACGGTCATGGAAGCCGTTCATTTCGTCCCCTTAAAATCGGGCGTTGCTTGACAGGGATATTTATGACACGTTTGTTTCGTCGATGGGGTTTGGGGCTGGGCATCACCGTGGTTGCACTGGTGTTGTCTGGCTGTACCTCGACATCACTCAACCGCGCGCCCGTGGAAGATCGGGTGTCAACGTCGGGCGTTTCCGCGGGTAAGTCGCCCGCAGACTTGGCAGCCGTCAAACAACCCCCAGGTTTTGAGAATGCAGGCAAACCCGGTTACTACACCGTGAAGCCGGGCGACACCCTGCTGCGGATTTCGCTGGAACACGGGCAGTCGACCCAGGACCTCACACGCTGGAACCAACTCGACAACCCCAACCGCATCGAAGTGGGTCAGGTGCTGCGGATCATTCCCCCGGCGGGCGGCGAGGTGGTGGTCAAACCGATTGGGCGCCCGCAAGTGGTGGCAACACCCGCGGCTTCAGCAGCCTCGGCAGCAGCTGAAGCACCGGCAGTGCCTGCCTCCGCGGCGCCCGTGGCCAAGACGCTGGCACCCGAGGATGACCTCAACTGGATCTGGCCAGCCAATGGGGCGGTGCTGGCTGGTTTTGACGACGTCAAAAACAAGGGCCTCGACATCGGTGGCAAAGCCGGTGATGCCGTGCTGGCCGCCGCGGATGGCCGGGTGGTGTATGTGGGCGCCGGGTTGCGCGGCTACGGCAACCTGATCATCCTGAAGCACAACAACGTGTTCCTGACCGCTTACGCCCACAATCAGACCTTGCTGGTGAAAGAAGACCAGTCCGTGCTCAAGGGGCAAAAGATCGCCGAGATGGGCAGCAGCGACGCCGACCGTGTCAAGCTCCATTTTGAGGTTCGCCGCCAGGGCAAACCGGTCGACCCTGCCAAATACCTGCCTGCGCGCTAACCGGTGCCCCCGACGCGTTCGGGGTTGACGCCTCCCGTCTTTTCATTGCCTTCGCCTCATGACTGAACCCACTGAACCCGCAGCGGCTGCTGCATTCCCTGACCATTGGCTGCACGTTGAATCGCTGGACCTCGACGCCCAGGGCGTGGCGCACAAGGCCGACGGCAAGGTGGTGTTTATTGAAGGGGGGCTGCCCTTCGAGTGGGTCAGCGCCAATATCAACCGTCACAAAAACAACTGGGAGCAGGGCACGCTCACCCAGATTCACCGGTCTTCGCCGCAGCGCGTCGAGCCGGGGTGCCCGCACTTCGGGTTGCACACCGGCGCCTGTGGCGGCTGCAAGATGCAGCATCTGCACCCCAGCGCCCAGGTGGCTGTCAAACAACGCGCGCTGGAGGACAACCTGTGGCATTTGGGCAAGGTCAAGCCGGACCAGATCCTGCGTCCGATTGAGGGCGCGAGCTGGGGCTACCGGTACCGCGCCCGCCTGTCGGTGCGGCATGTGCGCAAAAAAGGCACCGTGCTGATCGGTTTTCATGAACGTAAAAGCCGCTATGTGGCCGACATGGGTGTCTGTCCGGTGCTGCTGCCGCAAGTCAGTGCGATGTTGATGCCCTTGCGCCAGTTGATGTTGTCCCTGGATGCGGTGGAGACCTGCCCACAGATTGAGCTGGCGGCTGGCGACGAGGTGATCGCTCTGGTGCTGCGGCATCTGGAGCCCCTGAGTGATGCCGATCTGGCGCGACTGCGCGCGTTTGCGGCAGCGCATCCGCCGGTGCAATGGTGGCTGCAAAGCAAAGGACCGGAAACCGTTTGCCTGTTGGATGAAGGTGTGCCGGTGTTGTCCTACGGCTTGCCAGAATTTGGTATCACCATGCCGTTCAAACCGACCGATTTCACCCAGGTCAACCCGGAGATCAACCGGGTGCTGGTGTCGCGTGCGCTGCGTTTGCTGGACGCACAAAAAGGCGAGCGGGTGATCGACTGGTTTTGCGGTCTGGGCAACTTCACCCTGCCGATGGCGACCCGGGCCGGTGAGGTGGTGGGCATCGAAGGCAGCGACACCCTGGTGGCGCGTGCGCGTGAGAACTTTGAGTCCAATCGCACCCTGAATGCTGGGACACGAGGCTTGTGTGACACAACATTTGTCGCGCGTAACTTGTTTGAAATGACCCCTGAGATGTTGGTCAATGACGGTGTGGCCGACAAATGGCTGGTGGACCCGCCGCGCGAGGGTGCGTTTGCAATGGCGCGCTCACTGGCTGAGTTGCATCAACAAAAGTTGGGTGCGTCTGAGTTACCCGCCACCCCGGGCGCCAGTGATTGGACACCGCCCAAGCGCATTGTGTATGTGAGTTGCAACCCGTCCACCCTGGCCCGTGACGCCGGTCTGCTGGTGCACCAGGCCGGTTACCGTTGTTCGGCCGCCGGTGTGGTGAACATGTTTCCGCACACGGCGCATGTGGAGAGCATGGCGGTGTTTGACCTGGACGCGTAACGCATCCGAGCGGGCGTTGACCGCCACGCGCCCCAAGGGCAGCCCAAGCGTCAACGCGCGCTTGCCTTGGCTTTGGGTTCGGCTTCTTCGATGACTTCTTCCGCTGGGGCTGCCGGTGCAGCACCTGGCGGTGCAATCTCGGCGCGCTGGCCTTCCAGCTTGTTTTCGCGCATGTAGGCGTCCATCTCCAGCCAGCCCGCATAGATGGCGGCCTTGTTGACGCCTTTGTTCAGCGCGTAGCAGTCTTCAATCCCGCGCAGGCCATTGCGGCAGGCGGCACCGATGGCCTTGGCATCGGCTTCGCGTTGTGCGATGCGGGGGTCTGGCCCCAGGCCCAGCAAGTCGCAGGCAGACAGCAGCACGGCTACGGCGAGAAGCAGCCAATGTCTGGACAAGGAGGGGCGTTTGAAAGGCATACAGGGACCTCGAATTATGCTTTTGATTTCAACACGCTGGCGCCACCGCTAAGCATGAAAAAAAGGCCCGATTGGGCCTTTTTTTCGGGGACTAAGCAGTGACTCAGTCGCGCTCTCCGCCCATGATGCCCAACAGTGCCAGCAAACTCTGGAACACGTTGATGATGTCCAGATACAGGGCCAGCGTGGCGCTGATGTAGTTGGTTTCGCCGCCGTCCACAATGCGCTTCAGGTCATACAGCATGTAGGCACTGAAGACGCCGATGGCCATCACGGACAGGGCCATCATGCCGGCGGTGGAACCCACGAACACGTTGATGATGCCACCTACCAAAATCGCCAGCGCGCCCACAAAGAGCCATTTACCCATGCCGGACAGATCACGTTTGATGACGCTGGACAAACTGGCCATCAGGAAAAACACGCCCGCCGTGCCGCCAAACGCGGTCATGATCAGGTCAGGGCCATTCTTGAAGCCGAGCACCATCGCGATCATGCGCGACAACATCAAGCCCATGAAAAACGTGAACGCCAGCAGCACCGGCACACCGGCGGCGGTGTTCTTGGTCTTTTCAATGGCAAAGATGAAGCCGAACGCGCCGCCCAGGAACAGGATCAGACCCAGGCCGCCGCCCAAGGACTGGGTGATGCCGGTGGCCACACCCAACCAGGCGCCCAGAACGGTGGGCACCAGACTGAGCGCGAGCAACCAATAGGTGTTGCGCAGGACTTTGTTGCGCTGCGCCGCACCCGTGCCCAGGCCGTAGCTGCGGTCAATAGACTCAATGTGATCGGACATGGCTAGCCTCCTATGCTGTCGAAGAAAAAGTTGAAAACGTCGCAAGTTTAAGGTGAGCGCGGCGATGTCAGGCGCCGTGCGGGTGCCAAGCTCCTACTTTTCGTGAGGAAACATGTCACCCCAACACGGGTAGACCTCACTCGGTGGTTTCCATCACCCGCAGTGCCGTTTCTTGCCAGGTGAGGGCCTCGCTCATCAAGTGTGGCGTGTGTTTGCCGGGGGATTCGCGCAGGGCCCGCTCGTAGTATTCGGTGAGGGCCGGGCGGTAGTCGGGGTGGGCACAGTTGGCGATGATCAGGCGGGCGCGCTGTTTGGGCGACAGGCCGCGCAGGTCGGCCAGACCCTGTTCGGTGACGAGAATTTGCACGTCGTGTTCGGTATGGTCCACGTGCGACACCATGGGTACGATGCACGACAGGGCACCGTTTTTGGCGGTGGAGGGCGTGACAAAAAACGACAAAAACGCGTTGCGGGCAAAGTCGCCCGAGCCACCAATGCCGTTCATGACACTGGTGCCCTTGATGTGGGTGGAGTTGACGTTGCCATAGATATCGGCCTCGATCATCGCGTTCATGGCGATCACACCCAGGCGGCGCACCACTTCAGGGTGGTTGCTGATCTCTTGCGGGCGCAGCACGATGCGTTTGCTGTAGAACTCGATGTTGTCGTTGAAATCTTTCAGCGCTTCAGGGCTGAACGACAACGCGGTGGCGCTGGCCGAGGTGAGCTTGCCTGAACGCAGCATGTCGAGCATGCCGTCTTGCAGCACCTCGGTGTAGGCGGTCATGTTTTCGAACGGGCCTTTGTTGAGGCCAGCCAGCACCGCGTTGGCGATGTTGCCGACGCCCGATTGCAGCGGCAGCAAATCGGCGGGCAAACGCCCGGCCTTGACCTCCAGACCCAAAAAGTTGATCACGTGGTCGGCAATGCGTTGCGAGGTTTCGTCCGGCGCCGTGAACGGGGTGTTGCGGTCGGGCTGGTTGGTTTCCACCACGGCAATGACCTTGCTCAGGTCACAACGCAGGTAGGCCTCCCCAATGCGGCCATTGGCGCGCACCAGCGGAATCGGCTGACGGTCTGGCGGCAGCTGGGTGCCGTAATAGATGTCGTGCATGCCCTCCAGGCCCATGTTTTGCATCGAATTCACTTCGAGGATGATCTTGTCGGCTTGGTCGATCCAGGTCTTGTTGTTGCCCACGGAGGAGGACGGAATCAGGCGACCGTCCGGCAGGATGCCGGCCACTTCGATCACCGCCACATCCAGATGGCCCAAGAAGCCGAACCAGACCAGCTGGGCCACATGTGACAGGTGCAGGTCGGTGTATTGCGTTTGCCCGGCGTTGATCTGTTTGCGCACGGTCGGGTCGGACTGGTAGGGCAGTCGCATCTCGATGCCGTTGGCTTCGGCCAGCACGCCGTCGAGTTCAGGCGCGGTGGAGGCGCCGGTCCACAGGCCGATGCGAAAGTCGTCACCTGCGGCGTGGGCGGCTTTCATGCGCCTGGCCAGCGCCCCTGGAATCAGCTTGGGATGCCCCGAGCCGGTAAAGCCACTCATGCCCACGTTGGCGCCTGCCGGGATCAACGCGGCGGCGGCGTCTGCCGACATGATTTTGGATTTCAGGAGGGGGTTGCTCACGCGATCGGCACGTAACATGGCTTATGACTCGGAATAGTTGATGGCTAGGCAGGGTTCAGCCGACGGCCAAACCTTGTTATCTTACCCGTAGCAAACCATTCTGTACGGGTTTACCCTCATTTTAAAGCGACTTTCCGGCTGAAATAGCTATTGATTAGATAGCTAGATCGCTTGGTTTTCAAGGGGTTAGAGACCGTTTTGGTGGGGTAGCTTCAGCGGCACCACCGTGGTGCCTGGTTTGCCCGGCGGTGTCAGGTATTTCAGTGCCAGCCGGTAACTGTCCAGGTCAAACGCCAGCACCTCGGCGCGGCTTTGCAGCGCCTCCAGCAAGGCCTCGTCACTGCGGACCGTGGCCAGATGGCACCATTGGTCAAAGAGGTGGATGTCGGCCTGACCGGTGCGCGGGTTGTGTTCACGCAGGCCCACCGGTCCGGCAAACGGCCAGACCCGCAGCTTGTCGGCCACCAACGCCATTTGCAGCCGCAGGTGGTGCCGCTCGGGGGCTTCTTCGCCGCAGCAGACGCCTTGGCAATGCCCGATCTGGTGCGCAAAACAGCGGCCTTTGCCCGATTCCAGCCCCAACGCTTGCAAGCACAGGCCGTGGGCGTCAGCCAACTCGCGCAGGTGGCTGATGGCCTGGTTCTTGGAGCGGTACGGGCCGTAGAGGTTGCCAAACTGCTGTGGCGACAGTTCCGCACCGCGCACCAGTGTCAGCAGCGGACGTGCGCCGGGATTGGCGTCCAGCCGCCAGGCGCACAGGGTGCTTTCACGACGCAGCTGGCGGTTGTGCAGCGGCTGGTGTTTTTTCACCAGGCGCGCTTCAAGCAGCAGCGCGCCGAGTTCACCGGCCGTCTCCACCCACTCGATACGGCGGATTTCCTGCGCGATGCGCATCTCGCGCGGCTCTCGGCTGGTGGCGGAGAAGTGCGACATGACCCGACTGCGCAACTTGACACTTTTGCCCACGTAGAGCGGCAGGGTGCCTTCGCCGTAAAAGATGTAAACGCCCGGGCCGTCGGGGATATCGGCCACGTTGGTGTCGAGTTGTGGTGGCAAGGCGGCGCTGCCTTGCAAGAGCACCAGAGCCTGTTGTCGCAGGTGTTCGGCCCCCAACTGTTGGGCGACCTGTGCCAGCCAGGTCTGCATGACCTGCACATCGCCCATGGCGCGGTGGCGCGACGCGGTGGTGATGCCGTGGCGCTGCATGATGGCGTCCAGGCCGTGGCCCTTGACGCCCGGGTACAGCAGGCGTGACAGGCGCACCGTGCACAAGGTTTTGGTGCGCAGTGTCACGCCCATGCGGGCAAATTCGTTGAGCAAAAAGCCGTGGTCAAACCGCACGTTGTGCGCCACCAGAACGGCGCCGTCCAGCAGGCTCAGCAGGTGCTGGGCCACTTCGTCAAAACCAGGTGCGTCGGCCACCAACTGGTTGCTGATACCGGTGAGCTGTTCGATGAAGCCGGAAATGGGAACACCGGGATTGACCAGTGTGCTCCAGCGCGCCACTTCCACGCCGTTCTCAACACGCACGGCAGCGATCTCGGTGATGCGGTCACGCACCGCGTTGCCACCGGTGGTTTCCAGGTCAAGCAGGACGTAGCAGGGGAGCATGGCGATTCAAAAAGAAGAGCTACTTACCCAAACTGGATAAGGACGAGAGCCAGAAATCATCAACAAAACATCAGTGCCAGCCAGGCCGGGTCGTCCAGGATGCTGGTGACAAAAAAGTCGGCCATGCGATACAAGCTGATGACCACGGTGGCCTGCAGCTCAGGTGATATCAAAGACATGGGTGGCAAACCGGCCTTGGCGTCGGTCGGCAAAAAAGCGTTTCAGGGTTTCTGCCACGGTGCGAAAAGCGATCTCGTCCCACGGCACCTCGTCCTCGGAAAACAGGCGTGCTTCGATGGTCTCAAAGCCGGGGTCGAATTGGTCGCTGAGCAGCCGGGCACGGTAAAACAAGTGAACCTGACCCACGCGGGCGATGTTCACCAGTGAGAAAAATTCACCCAGTTCGAATTGCGCACCAGCCTCCTCCAGCGTCTCGCGGGCGGCGCCCTCGGCCACGGTTTCGTTGAGTTCCATGAAGCCCGCTGGCAGGGTCCACTTGCCGTATCGCGGCTCGATGTTGCGTTTGCACAGCAGCACCTTGTCGCCCCACACCGGGATGGTGCCGACCACGTTCAGCGGGTTTTCGTAATGCACCGTATGACAGGCCGTGCACACCGCGCGCTGTTTGGTGTCGCCATCATCGGGGAGCCGGTACACCACGGCCTGGCCGCAGTTTTTGCAGTGTTGGATGGGGGGTCGGTGCATGCAGCCAGTGTAATTTGAAACCGTCAGCCCACGGCCAGCTTGCCAGCCAATCAGACCACCTGGCAGCGGATGGGCGACAGCCCGGTGATGGTGCCGTGCAACACGTCGCCCGGTGTCACCGCGCCGACACCGGCGGGTGTGCCGGTGTAAATCAGGTCGCCGGGTTGCAGTTCCCACGCCGTGGAGAGTTGCGCAATGGTCTCGGCCACGCTCCAGATCAGCTGATCTGTCTGGCCGTGTTGGCGCGGTGTGCCGTTCAGGCTCAGGTCGATCTCCGCCGAATGGATGCCGGGCACCGCTGCTGCTGGCGTGATCGGTCCAATGGGCGCGGAGTGGTCAAACCCTTTGGCAATGCACCACGGGCGGCCCTGCTTTTTCATGTCGTTTTGCAGGTCGCGCCGGGTCATGTCCAACCCCACGGCGTAGCCAAACACATGGTGCAGCGCCTGATCGACCGGGATGGCTTTGCCGCCCGTGCCGATGGCCACCACCAGTTCCACCTCGTGGTGCAGGTTCGCCGTCAGGCAGGGGTAGGGCAGTGGCGTGGTCTGGCCGGGCAGGCAGACCACCACCGCGTCGGTCGGTTTCATGAAGAAAAACGGCGGCTCGCGGTCGGTGTGACCCATCTCGCGGGCGTGCTCTTCGTAGTTGCGGGCCACACAATAAATGCGGCGCACCGGGAACTGCGCCTCGGTGCCGACCACGGGAACTTGCACAACGGGTGCGGGCGTGAAAACGAAAGAGGTCATGAAGGCGCTTTCGGGCAAAGTGGAGATTCAGGGCGTGGCGTCAGCGGCGTTGGGGCGCCCGCCTGGGTGTTAAGCAGATTTGGCCACCAAGTCAAAGTGCTGCACCACTGGTGGGCTGGCAAAAAACGGCCCGACGATGGCACGCCACTCTCCAAACGCGGGTGACTCCCGAAAGCCCACGGTGTGGTCTTCGAGCGTAGTCCAGAAGATTTGCAGCACGTAGCGGTCTGGGTTTTCAATGCAGCGGTTCACCTTGAAACCCTCAAAACCCTTGGCTTTGGCAATGACCGTGGTCAGCCCGCGCTGGATGGCCTCTTCAAACGCGGCGTTGTGTTGAGGGTGGATCAGGATGTCGGCGAGTTCGAGGATCATGGGGCGCTTTCGGTCAGGGTTTGGCAGGCGTATTGCTCACGGCAATGATATCTGGGCAGATAGCTGGCCATCAGCACGCATTGCGGGTTGGGATGTTTTGAGTTTGTGTCGATGGCAACCGGTGTGTCGTGGCCATGGGGAAGGTTTGGGGGCAGCGTGATTTGATGTTGTTAGCTGAATCAGCCGGGCAATCCGCTTTGCTACGTGTCCCCCGACCGCTGCGCGGTCTCCTCCTTTACCTACGCAAATCGCATCGCCCGACTGATTTTTGCGAGCGTTTCAGTGCGCGGGCAGGGGCGGTCAAAAACTGCCTGATTTGTAATTGGCGCGGATGGATGTAAGTCGCTCACAACAAAAATTCTGACTCAACTAGCGCCAGGCACGGTGATTGGGTGATGCGACCGGGCTTCGGGGTGAAAGGCGCGCGTTGACGGTGCTACGCGTACTGACCTTGCCGATTCGCGCGTGTTTTCACCCCGAAACCGCACGCGCATCATCCAGTCGCCGCGCCGGGTTTGACATGAAGCGTCGGTTTTGAAAGCGGCCACACCAGATTGAACCGCACCCACCGAAGCGAACAGGGTGCCTGCGGCTGTTATGCTGCAACGATGCACAACACCACCTTTATCCCCGGCAAAGACGCCGCCCTCGAATCCACCATCACCACCCTGCAAGGCAAGCTGCAGCACCTGGGTTTTCACATTGAAGAACGCAGCTGGCTCAACCCGGTGGACGGTATTTGGTCCGTTCATATCCGCGACCGCGATTGCCCGTTGTTATTCACCAACGGCAAAGGCGCCAGCCGCCTGGCTTGCCTGGCCAGCGCCCTTGGCGAGTTTTTTGAGCGCTTGTCCACCAACTACTTCTGGACGCATTTCTACTTGGGGCCGGATGTGGCGAATCGCGACTTTGTGTTTTACCCGCAAGAGCGCTGGTTTGCCCTGCCCGAAGACGGCAGTTGGCCCGCCACGCTGCTCACGCCCGAACTGCAGGCGCTTTACAACCCGCAGGGCGATGTGGAGGCGCAGAGCCTGGTTGATTTCAACTCCGGCAATGATGAGCGCGGCATCTGCGCCATCCCTTACGTGCGTGAGTCTGACGGCGCCATCGTCTACTTCCCGGTCAACATCATCGGCAACCTGTATGTCAGCAATGGCATGTCGGCCGGCAACACGCAAATGGAAGCGCGCACCCAGGCGCTGTCCGAGATTTTTGAGCGTTCTATTAAGGCACGCATCATCAGCGAAGGCATTTGCCTGCCCGATGTGCCAGAAGAGGTGATTGCCCGTTACCCACGTATTGCCAAGGGCATCGCCGCATTGCGTGAAGCTGGTTTTGGCATTCTGGTGAAAGACGCCTCGTTGGGCGGTCAGTACCCGGTGATGAATGTGACCCTGCTCAACCCGCAGGACCAGGGCTGTTTTGCCAGCTTTGGCGCGCACCCGCGTTTTGAGGTGGCGTTGGAACGCGCCTTGACCGAGCTGCTGCAAGGCCGTGCGCTTGATGCCTTGTCGGGTTTTCCGGCGCCGGGCTTTGATCTGGACGAGACCGCTAGCTCCACCAACATCGAGATCCACTTTGTCGACTCCAGCGGCGTGATCCACTGGAAATTTCTGGGTAACCAGCCTGATTTTGAATTTATCGACTGGAACTTCAGCACCACCACCGCTGAGGACTACGCCTGGTGTGTGCAGCGCTTGCATGCCGACGGCCACGACATCTATGTGGCCGACTTCACCCACCTGGGTGTCTACGCCTGCCGCATCCTGGTGCCGGGCCTGTCCGAGATCTACCCGATTGACGACCTGGAGTTCGAGAACAACAGCATCGCCAACCCGATCCGCGAAGCCATCCTGAACCTGAGCGACCTGGACGACGAAGAGTGCGCCGACTTGCTGGAAACCCTCAACGAATCCAACCTGGCCGACCACCGGCCGGTGCCCGCGCTGATTGGCCTGGCGGCCGACGCAGGCTCGTTCTGGGCCGACCTGCGTCTGGGTGAGCTCAAAACCCTGCTGGCGCTGGCCGTGGGTGACGAGGCTGCCACGTTAGAGGGTTGTGAGTGGACCCTGAACTTTGACCAGCTCAACCCGCAGCGCAAACCGATCTACGCGTGTATCCAGAACCTGATCCACCTGGCCGACATGGGTGACAGCGGCCCTTACCTGGATGCCTTGTCGCTGCTCTACGGCGCTGGCCCCTTGGCACAAGCCCACGCCCTCATCATGCAGGAAGACCGTTTCATGGGTCTGAGCGCGCCGGGCCTGGCACTCGTTGGCTGCGAAATGCACCACCAGTTGCTCAAAGCCTATGACAAGGTGCATGCCGCCCACTGACTGGCTGACGCCTGACTGGCCCGCGCCAGCTGGGGTGCACGCCGTCTGCACCACACGTGCGGGCGGTGTGTCATCCGCGCCGTATGACAGTTTGAACCTGGGTGACCATGTCGGTGATGATCCGGCAAACGTAGCGGCCAACCGGGTCATTTTTCAACAAGCCATTGGCGCAAAGCCCGTCTTTTTGAACCAGGTGCATGGCACGGCCGTGCTGCAACTGGACACCACCACCCCGCACGCCAGCGTGGCAGATGCCTGCCTGACGGATCAGCCGGGTCTGGCCTGCACCATCATGGTGGCGGATTGTTTGCCGGTGTTATTCACCACCCTGGACGGCTGCTGGGTCGCCGCCGCACACGCCGGGTGGCGCGGTCTGGCGGGGCCGCATGGCGTGGGTGTTTTGGAGGCGACCAGCCAGCGTTTGCTGGCGCAGCAGACGGGCGTGACGTCAGAGATCATGGCCTGGCTAGGCCCGTGCATCGGCCCGCAAGCGTTTGAGGTGGGTGATGAGGTGCGCGCTGCGTTTGTGGCACACGACGCGCAGGCCGCGCAGATGTTTGCCCCGTTGCATCCGGGGAAATGGCTGGCCCATCTTGCGGGCCTGGCGCGGCAGCGTCTGGGCCAACTGGGCATCCGGCGGGTGTTTGGCAATGACGGCGGCCCAGACTGGTGCACCGTCACACAAGGCTCACGTTTCTTTTCGCACCGCCGCGACCGTGTCAGTGGTCGGCAGGCGGTCAGCATCTGGCGTGACACCTGAAACCGCGGCCTGCGCCGCAGCCAGTTCAGCCCGCTCCCTGGCTTTGTTGGCGCGTTTGCGCGCTGGTGTGCCCATCACGTAAACCACCAGGCCGATGGGCAGCAGCCCGTACAACACGAAGGTGATGATGGCACCCAGCACGGTGCCGTTGCTGGCGGTGGCCTCTGCTACAGCCATCATCAAAGCCACATAAAGCCAGGCAATGGGAACGATATACATGATCTGGCGGTAAAAACGGGTGAAATATTTGTTTGTCAGCTTTTCGAAGACATTCGTCCAGCATACTAGCGATTTGACATTCATCAGGCTGAAAAAGGGTAATCCATGAAAGATGACGCACAGCAACAGTGGCTGCAAACCGCACAGCAATTCCAGCAAACCATGACCGACACGTGGACCAACGCGTTCGCTTCGTTCAAGAACATGGATTTGGGCCAGGCTGGCGCCAAACTGATGGCGCCCACCGTCAAGCCGCCAAATATCTCTTTTTCGCCTGAAAAAATGCAGGAGTTGCAGCAGCAGTTCATCAAAGATGCCACCGAACTGTGGAACAACAGCCTCAATGGCGGCCATCAGCTCAAAGACCGCCGCTTTGCCGACCCGGCCTGGGCGGCCAACCCGGTTGCAGCCTTCACGGCGGCGGCCTATTTGCTGAATGCCAAAACGCTGGCGCAAATGGCTGAAGCCGTCGAGACCGACGACAAAACCCGCGCCCGCATCCGCTTCACGGTCGAGCAGCTCACCGCTGCAGCGGCTCCCAGCAATTTCCTGGCCCTGAATGCCGAAGCGCAGAAAAAGGCTTTGGACACCAAAGGTGAGAGTATCACCAAGGGCCTGCAAAACCTGCTCAAAGACATGCAACAAGGTCACATCTCGATGACCGATGAGAGCTTGTTCCATGTTGGCAAAAACGTCGCCACCACTGAAGGCGCGGTGGTGTTCGAGAACGAATTTTTCCAGTTGATTGAGTACAAGCCGCTGACCGAGAAGGTGTTTGAGAAGCCCTTCCTGCTGGTGCCGCCCAGCATCAACAAGTTTTACATCCTCGACCTGCAGCCTGAGAACTCGGTGGTCCGGTATGCCGTGGCGCAGGGTCACCACACCTTCCTGGTGAGCTGGCGCAATCCGGACAAATCCCTTGCCAAGGCCACCTGGGACGACTACATTGAAAAAGCCGTCATCAAGGCAATCACCGTCACGCAAGAAATTTCCGGCTCCAAAACCATCAACGCCTTGGGTTTTTGCGTTGGCGGCACCATGCTCGGGACCGCGCTGGCGGTCCTGGCGGCACGTGGCGAAAAGCCGGTGGCCAGTGCCACCTTCCTGACCTCGATGCTCGACTTCTCCGACACCGGTGTGCTGGACCTGTTCATTGACGAAGGGTTCGTGAGCTACCGTGAGCAGGAAATGGGCAAGGGCGGCCTGATGAAGGGCGGCGACTTGGCCAGCACCTTCAGCTTCCTGCGCCCCAACGACCTGGTCTGGAACTATGTGGTGGGCAACTACCTCAAGGGCGAAACCCCGCCGCCGTTTGACCTGCTGTACTGGAACAGCGACAGCACCAACCTGCCGGGCCCGTTCTACGCCTGGTACCTGCGCAACACCTACTTGGAAAACAACCTCACCAAGCCTGGCAAAGCCACGGTGTGCGGTGAAAAGATCGACCTGAACCTGGTGGACATCCCTGTCTACATCTACGGCTCGCGTGAAGACCATATCGTGCCGATCAACGGCGCTTATGCCTCCACGCAGTACCTGCCGGGCAAGAAGCGGTTTGTCATGGGCGCGTCCGGCCACATTGCCGGCGTGATCAACCCGCCCGCCAAGAAAAAGCGCTGCTACTGGGTGCGTGAAGATGGCCAATTGCCCGCCACCCACGCCGAGTGGATGGAAGGCGCTGCAGAGCATCCGGGCAGCTGGTGGACCGACTGGTCGACCTGGCTGGCATCGCAGGCAGGCAAGGAAATCGCCGCTCCCAAAACATACGGCAAGGGCAAACACAAGGTGATCGAGCCCGCACCCGGCCGCTACGTGCTGGCCAAGGCCTGAACTTTTTAGCCGCTCACTTTTTCAATAGGACTCAGGAAGCAAGATGGAAGATATCGTTATCGTTTCAGCGGCGCGTACCGCCGTGGGCAAGTTTGGTGGATCGCTGGCCAAGGTTGCCGCCACCGAGTTGGGCAGCATCGTGATTCGGGAAGTCATGGCGCGTGCCAAGCTGACGCCCGACCAGATCGGTGAAGTCATCATGGGCCAGGTATTGGCCGCAGGCTGCGGACAAAACCCGGCGCGCCAAGCGACCCTCAAGGCCGGTTTGGCCCAAGAAACTCCGGCGTTGACCATCAATGCGGTGTGCGGCTCGGGCCTGAAATCGGTCATGCTGGCTGCGCAGGCCGTGGCCTGGGGCGACAGCGACATCGTGATCGCCGGTGGTCAGGAAAACATGAGCGCCAGCCCGCATGTGCTGGGTGGCAGCCGCGACGGCCAGCGCATGGGTGACTGGAAGATGATCGACTCGATGATTGTGGACGGCCTGTGGGACGTCTACAACAACTACCACATGGGCATCACCGCCGAGAACGTGGCCAAAGCTTGCGGCATCACCCGCGAGATGCAAGACGCGCTGGCGCTGGGCAGCCAGCAAAAAGCGGCTGCCGCGCAAGACGCCGGCAAGTTCAAGGATGAAATCGCCAGCGTGAGCATCCCGCAGCGCAAGGGCGACCCGGTGGTGTTCAACGTCGATGAGTTTTTGAACCGCAAATCCAACGCCGAAGCGCTGGCTGGCCTGCGCCCTGCCTTTGACAAGGCGGGCACGGTCACGGCCGGTAATGCCTCGGGCATCAACGATGGCGCTGCGGCTGTGGTTGTGATGACCGCCAAGAAGGCGGCGGCTCTGGGCCTGACACCGCTGGCACGTATTGCGGCGTTTGGCACCAGCGGTCTGGACCCAGCTCAGATGGGTCTGGGTCCGGTGCCTGCCTCGCGCAAGGCGCTCGCGCGTGCTGGCTGGAAGGTGCAGGATGTGGATCTGTTTGAACTCAACGAAGCCTTCGCGGCGCAAGCCTGTGCGGTGAACCAGCAGCTCGACGTGGACCCGGCCAAGGTCAACGTCAACGGCGGTGCGATTGCCATTGGCCACCCGATTGGCGCGTCTGGCTGCCGTATTCTGGTCACGCTGTTACACGAAATGCAGCGCCGTGACGCCAAAAAGGGCCTGGCTGCGCTGTGTATCGGGGGTGGCATGGGGGTTTCCCTTGCACTGGAGCGCTGATTTCGCATCTATCATCACCATTCGATAATTCACGTCAAGGAGACAACGATGGGTCAAAAAGTAGCATATGTGACAGGCGGCATGGGTGGCATTGGTACCGCCATTTGCCAACGACTGAGCAAAGAGGGTTTCAAGGTCATCGCTGGCTGCGGCCCCACGCGTGACTACGCCAAGTGGCTGGCCGAACAGGCTGCACTGGGCTACACCTTCTACGCCTCGGCGGGTAACGTGGGCGACTGGGACTCCACCGTGGCTGCTTTCACCAAGTCCAAGGCGGAGCACGGCGGCATTGACCTGCTGGTCAACAACGCCGGCATCACCCGTGACCGCATGTTCTTGAAGATGACCCGTGAAGACTGGGACGCAGTGATCGAGACCAACCTCAACTCCATGTTCAACGTCACCAAACAGGTGGTGGGCGACATGGTGGAAAAGGGCTGGGGCCGCATCATCAATATCAGCAGCGTGAATGGTGTCAAGGGCCAGGCCGGCCAGACCAACTACTCGGCCGCCAAAGCGGGCATGCACGGCTTTTCGATGGCACTGGCGCAGGAACTGGCCAACAAAGGTGTCACCGTCAACACGGTGAGCCCGGGCTACATCGGTACCGACATGGTCAAAGCCATCCGTCAGGAAGTGCTCGACAAGATCATCGCCACTGTGCCGGTCAAACGTCTGGGTGAGCCCAGTGAAATCGCCTCCATCATCGCCTGGCTGGCGTCAGATGAAGGTGGCTACGCCACTGGGGCGGAGTTCTCAGTGAACGGCGGCTTGCACATGGGCTGATGTCGCGCTGATCTGACCCGATTGGAAAACCCGCTTCAGGCGGGTTTTTTGTTGACAGAACGGTCAAAGTACGGGTTGGTCAATCTTTTATCTTGTGTTTTTGGACGCATTCAAGCAAACACGTCGGCCTCGGCTAGCGTCTTGCCAACGCGGTCTTTAGCCGCCAGCAGCGGCTCGCCCTCCGCAGGCCACACAATCCCAACCGCCGGGTCACACCACAACAGGCTGCGCTCAAACTCGGGGTACCAGTAATCGGTGGTTTTGTACAGAAACTCCGCGCTCTCGCTGGTCACCAGAAAGCCATGCGCAAAGCCCGGTGGCACCCACAGCTGACGCTTGTTCTCGGCAGACAACACCACACCGGCCCATTGGCCAAAGGTGGGTGAACTGCGGCGCAAATCCACTGCCACATCAAACACCTCACCCTGCGTCACCCGCACCAGCTTGCCCTGCGGGTGCTGGATCTGGTAGTGCAGGCCACGCAGCACCCCTTGGGCGGATTTGCTGTGGTTGTCCTGCACAAATTGCACATCGAGCCCGGTGCAGTGGGCAAAGTCACGGGCGTTGAAACTCTCAAAGAAAAAACCTCTGGCGTCACCAAAGACTTTGGGCTCCAGGATCAGCACATCGGGCAATTGGGTGGGGATGACGGTATAAGGCATAAATATGGCGCTAGCCCTTGATTTACCAGGGCTAATAGCTATGAAGTTTGATGAATAGGTCTAAATTTGATCAATGGATGAGACTGAGCAAATACTGCCCATACCCATTCTTGGCCAGCGGTGTGGCCAGCTTGTGGATCTGCGCTGCATCAATCCACTTCTGCGCAAAGGCAATCTCTTCCGGGCAGGCCACTTGCAAACCTTGG
>Ga0075012_10000848_pt1 | contig 32073 bp, 31 predicted proteins | sample All_14_2_FD_71474 | JGI IMG/M metagenome (GOLD analysis project Ga0075012, IMG submission 71474) | Freshwater microbial communities in response to fracking from Pennsylvania, USA - Allegheny Zone_MetaG_DW_15 | ecosystem: Environmental > Aquatic > Deep subsurface > Groundwater > Drilled...
CGCGCGCCAGAAACGCAACGAGCGTTGAGTCCAAGCCGCCGGAAACAAGGGTGACGACGCTCATTCGCAAAGGCTCCCGGAGTTCCGGCGACGCGCGACCCGCATCACGATCCAGATCGCCTTGTCGAGCCGGCCGAGACTGTATCCTAGGCCTCCCGCATGCTCCCGAAGACGATCCTCAAGCTCCCGGTAGCGGTGGAGACTCGACACATGGCGCAGTCCTGCCGGAGCCAGCTCCATGAGCGCCATGTAGTCGAGGATATGACGGTCTAGGACAGCGAGGTCTTGGCTGTAGCCGATATCGCGCAGGAACATGCTCGCCTGTTTCGGGCCGAGCCCCGGGGCGCGCCTCACCAGCCAGCGACGGGCGCTGCGGTCGTCCGGAAAGGTTCGCAGCAAAGGACGCAGGCCGCCCGCCGTGCGATGGATGACCGACCAGCTTCTCGCCAGCTGTGTCGCCTTCGCGTTGTAGAAGCGATAGCGACGCGGCCGTCCTTCGACAGTGATCGGGCGAGCGAGGATTTCGCGTAGCGGCGCGTCTGATCCCGCGGCCGCAGCGCGCTCCATGGCTCGGGCGGAAATGATCTCGTCCGCCGCGGCTTCGGCCAGGGCGAACGGAACTTGGCTGCTGAGAAGACAACCGGTGAAGGCGCGCCAGAGGTCATGGTCCGCGTCCGGGCCCGCGTCATCGACATCGGCCCACAGGGGTTCGTCGGCCGCGAGGTCCGGGCAGATCGCCAGGACCGCATTGCGGACGTGGAGGGATTCGAACGACATCATTGAAACAGTTCCGGCACGGCGTGGGTCAGTTGGCGCGTGTTCGCTTGGTGAAGCAAGCTGGTCACTAGCGCTTCCAGCGCCTTGCGGCGACAGGCGTCCTGAAGAAGCGCCGCGATCTCGGCGTAGTAGTCCAGATTGTGGAACGCCGTCTTGCCCGCAAAATGAATGTCGTCGCTGCGGACGGCCGCCTGGGTGACGTCGTAGGGCGAGTTCATCGACTGTTCGATGAAGAAATCGAAATGCTGGAAGTGGTTGAGGCGATGGTTGGCCCGGTCGACCACGACCCGACACCATTCCAGCCCGTCGAAACTGTCGGCCCCGGCGGCCGTCAGGGTCACTATGCTCCACGGGTTGCCGGTCCCGAGCAGGTGGACGGGCTGGTAAAAGGGAAGCGTGTCGAGCGCAGCGCGAATCCGCACCATAGCCTTGATCCGGCAGATGAGCCCAGGTCCCAGCTCGCGTTCCGGAATGGCCAGAAGCGGCGGCCGAAGCTCACTGGCCAAATCCCGCAGTAAGACCGGAAAATGCTCCAGCTCGTGGCCGCCGGCGTCCAGCCGCGGCGCATGGGCGATCGGCACGATCGGGGCGGAGGTGAAGGCGCGATCCCGATGAACGCCGGCGACGATCTCGTCGAAAGCCGCGTTCGGGTCGTGCGAGGGGTTCATCACGTCGAAGGAGCACGCGAGGTCATGCGGCGCGCGCGCGAGGGCGGCCGCGAACAGTTCAGGCGTCCAGTCACCATCGTCCCGCCGCGAGGCTTCGTAGTTGCCGGAATCCATCAGGACAAGGCTCCCCGCCGCGCGGAGCGCGGCGAGGGCTGAGGCGCGATCTTCGGTGACCCGACGGGCCCGCTCCGTACCGGCCTTGGGCAGACGGCTCGGATCCCAGTCGTAGGCCGACAGCAGGATGTTCGGATAGCGGAACGCGGCCGCCACGCTGATCGCGTCCTCAGGCGACAGCTGGGTCTCGTGGGACGATACCGACATGAACAGACCGGGAAGGCGCAGGCGATCGTCGAGGATCGTGTCGGGGCGAACAGGCTTCTTGCGGGGCGAGACGACCTGGCTGATCTTAGTTACGAGCTGCTTCCAGCCCTCCACGCTTTGGTCGCCCGTCCACGCGCCCAGGGTCGCAGTGCTGTAGGTTCCGAGCGGATAGGGAGCCGTGGTATCATCGGTGAGCACCGGGATGATGGGCTTCTTCTGTTGTCGGGCGATCTCAAGCTCGCCAACGATCGTATCCTTCTCGCGCGCGGTCGCCGAGTTAACGTAGACTACGCACTTGGTCTTCGGCATCTCCGCTTCGATGTACTGTGGATAGGATCCGACCAGCTGTTCGTCCCACCAGACCGTCCATCGGGTCTTCAGGGCGTCGTGCAGGCGCCGCGCGACATCGCGATCGACGCTCGTATACACGATGTAGATGTCCGCCATCGATCGGCCCCGACTCGCCCAGCCCGAGAAGAGCCGGTCTCGGCCAATGTTTCAACCTGTGCGTTGATCGCTGAGCGCGGCCCAGGCGGTGCGGTAGATCGCGCTCGTGAAATCCGAGCAAACCTCGCGGCCCGGCAAAGGCAGGGTCGCGCCCGTCTCGTCCAGCGTTAAGACTGGGGTTCCGAGGTGCGCCGCGATTGAATCGTCGAGCCCTTGCGGAAGCGCCTCGGCGATGATGAGCACCGCATCCGTCGCGTCCAAGGCGACACCCCGGTCTCCCAAACCCGGGCAGGCGACCTCCAGCCCCATGTCCCTGAGACGGTGTCGCGCTTCTTCGAGAACAAAGCGCCGCCCGAGGGTGGTCGGCGAACCCAGGACAAGGACATGCCCTCGTCGGGCGCTCAATCGAAGGGGCGTCGGATCGCTTGCGGGCGGCGGAAGCGTCCGGCTCTCCGCATAGGCCGCGACGGCGCGCGAGGCTTGGTCGGCCGCCGCGTCGGCGGCAAGCCCGAGCTCGGCCCAGAGATGCGCGAACCAAGCGCTGAACACGTCGCCGGTGCCGATCTTAAAGACGGAGGCGGACCGATAGGCCGGGACGTGGCGGGGCTCGGCCCCGCGCTCGTAAGCCACAGCACCGTGAGCCCCGCGCTTGAGAACCAGAACTTCGGCCGCTTCAGCGGACATCACGGCCCGGGCGACGTCGTCCAAGCCGCCGTCCCCGCCGTGCGCGCGCAGCTCGCCCTCGTTCAGCACCAGGGCAAGGCGGTCGGCCCTCGAACCGTTCTGACGGAATGACATCGAGCGACGCGCCGTCTGCGGATCGAACACCGCCGTCCGAGCATCCACTACGGCGTCGCCTTCCAGCAGGCCGAATCTGAGAACGGTCTCGGCGCGGACCTGCATCGACTGGACCTGCGGGATCGCCGCCAAAGGCGGCTCGATATGGGGATCCGACAGGGGGTGAAGATAGGAAAAGGCGATCTCCGTCGCACGGTCGTGATCAAAGACGTCCACGCCGCGGTCCCGCAGCTGACGGACCGCATCGGCGGTCGGCCCGGCGGACACATAGGCGTGCAGACGCACGAACGGAGAGACGCCGAGTAGGGTCGTCGCCGCGCGCCCTCCCGAGCCTAGGACCGCGTCCCAGGCGGGCGTCTCGCACAGTTCTCGATACAGACCGCCAGCGATGTCCATGACCTCTCCATACCGGCGGTCGGGCGGGCCGCCAATGCTGCAGACCCATAGACGACGACTAAGGCGAAAACCGGCGGTTGTTCAAGGCGCGAACTGTGCCTAGCTGAGCCGTTGTCGCGGCGCGACGGGGAGCGGCTATGGGAGACGAGATCGAGGACGACGCCGCCCGCGGCTGTCTATCGGCTTTCATTTCCCGCGTTCAGCTTAGGTAGCAACGCAGTGGGACTGCGGGGGCGGCCGAGTGCGAGGAGACGACGCAGGCCGGTTGCGGCGTCAAAGCGCTAGCTGAGTCGGCCGCACACAGCCCTAGCTCGAGGCGACCCGTTCAGCGACCCTCTGAAGGTCCGCTATGAGCCCATCGGCGACATTCAGCCCGGGTCGGGTGGAGAGTCAGCTCTGGGCTCGCATCAGACGTTCGATGCGTCCGTTTCCGGCAATGTCCTTCGAATGATTTCTCCCTTGAACTCCGGAGGAGTGGCGGTACCAGTCGACGACTGGTCGGGTCCCTCATCTCCCGTGACTGATGCCGGCCCGCCTTTTTCGCCTAACCGCATAGACCTCAACGTTGCGATCCGGTTGGTTAGCCCTCAATGCTATTGGGCTGGCTGAGACCGAGGAGGTTTTGGTACGACCGTCCTTTCGGCTGGATGACTTATTGGTGCGAACCTGCGTCCCCCCGGTGCAGGTTGGGGAAGTTGAGGCTGTTGGTGGCGACGAGATTAGAGAATTTGCCGGAGAACTGGACCACCGCGCGGGTTGATCAGGTCGGTGCCGTACGACTCGGCCGCCAGCGCTCACCCGACAAGCAGAGCGGCCGCCACACGACCAAGTATCTGAGGGCGGGTAACATTACGCCCGCTGGCCTCAAATTGGAGAACGTCCTTGAAATGGACTTCACCCCAGCCGAACGGGCGACCTTTACTTTGAGGGACGGCGATCTAGTCATTACGGAAGCGTCCGGCAGCGCCGCCCAAGTCGGCCGGGCGGCAATCTGGCGTGACGAAATCCCAGGGTGCTGTTTTCAGAACACCGTCATTCGCCTGCGCCCACACGCCGTCACACCGGAGTTCGCCCTGCTGACGCTTCGCCACCTCGCCCTGTCGGGTGAGTTTGGCCGCGTCGCCCGGGGCGTCGGGATCCAGCATCTCGGCGCATCCCGATTTGCGGCCATCACAATCGCCGTACCGCCAATGGCGGAGCAGACACGCATCGCCAGAACCGCCGATGAAAAGCTCAAGGAACTCCGCGAGGCCGAAGCGGCTCTAGCTGCCGCCCTGAAAGGTATAGCAGCCCAAGACAAGGAAATTCTCGCCGCCGCCGCGACCGGCGAACTCGTCGAGACGGAATCCGCCCTGGCCAGTCGCGAGGGGCGCCCGTTCCAGTCCGCAAGAGACGCATTGGCGGCGATCAGGGCAACGCCGGCCGAGACGGACCTTTTCGCGCAGAGTTCCCTAGCGGAACCCGGGGCCGAAGAACCGGCCGGGTGGGCCTGGGTCACGGTAGCTGAAGCCGGCGAGGTCATGTTGGGCATGATGCGCCAGCCTAGTCGGCACAAGGGACGGAATATGCGCCCCTATTTGCGCGTCGCGAACGTGTTTGAAGCGCGCATCGATACAAGCGACCTACACGAGATGCACTTCAGCGATGCCGAGGCAGAGACCTATCTCCTGCGGCGTGGGGACATCCTTCTCAATGAGGGCCAGAGCCCTGAACTGGTCGGCAGACCAGCCATGTTCAACGATGAGATCAAGGGTGCCTGCTTCCAGAATACGCTTCTGCGGTTCCGGGCTGGTCCCGTCGTGGATCGGGATTTCGCTCTTCTGGTCTTCCGGCACTATCTGCATGCTGGTGAATTCAAGAAAGTGGCGCAATGGTCGACCAACATCGCCCACCTGTCCAAAGCCCGCTTTTCCACCTTGCCGTTTCCCGTACCGCCGGCGGCGGAGCAGCAGCGGATCGTCGCGGAAGCGCATCGCAGGCTGGAGGCCTCAACCGCCCAGCGGATCCTGGTCGAGGCCTCGCTGGCCCGCATCCCGGATATGATCGCGCAGCTTCTCGGCGCGGCGGTCAACGGGGATCTGACCACACAGGATCCTGCTGATGAACCGGCATCCGGGCTGCTCGAGCGTCTTGGCCCACCTCCCAAAGATGTCATGCCCCAATCCCCCCCGACAAAAACTGACGAGGCTGATGCCGTGATCGACCCCGCAACTGATGGCGTTGAAGCGTCGGCTTTGAGCCTCGCCGATGTTCTACGCGCGAGTGGTCGCCCGATGACGCTCCCCGACCTTTGCTACGCCGCCGGCTACGACCGGAACCAGGTGGGCGAGGTCGAGCGCTTCTATGTCGCGCTGCGAAGCGAGCTCGGAACCACGGTCCGCATCAGTGAACCGGCTGATGAAAACGCGTTGGTGGAGGCGATCGATGCGGCTGGATGAGGTCACTATCGGCGAGTTCAAGAACCTTCGCGATCTCTATGTCGATTTCGATGAAGGCACGCCATACACCGTTCTCGTGGGGGAGAATGGTGCCGGAAAATCGAACCTTCTCGAAGCGCTGACTATCATCTTCCGTAACCTAGATCTCGAGCTGAAGGCGCCATTCGACTACGCGCTGAAGTACGTCTGCCGCGACCGCCACATTCGGATCGAAGCGAAGAAGGACCAATTTCCCCAGTTCTGGTGGCGGGGAACGGCGGCCGAGGATTACACCGAGCTCTCACGCCGCCGGTTCATGGAAGAGGACCAGCAGGGGCCGCTCTATCGGCCTGCGTTTGTGTTCGGCTACTACTCCGGCCCCAGCGATCGTCTATCATCGCTCTACGAAAAGCACAGGGAACGCTATTACGAAGAGATCATCAAGGATCCAGCCCGTCGCCGGACCACTGATCCGAATGCTCTGCGCCGCCTGTTTTACGCCGAGACGCTGCATGGCCAGTTCGCCCTGATAGCCTTCTTTATGGCCCCGGGCGACGAGGCGGAGGTGGATCGCCAGTTCCTTCGCGATCACCTTCAGATCGATGGGCTGGACAGCGTTCTGTTCGCTTTGAAGCGCCCACCGTGGCGGCGCAAAGGTGGAGATTCCCGCTTCTGGAGTGCCGTGGGGGAGGTTCAGCAGTTCTTGGACCGACTTTACAGCGAGGCGCTGCTCCCGATTCGGATGGATCGCCGTATTCCCGTCGACCTGACGAAAAATCCGGATGTGGAAAGCCTCTACCTCTTCCTGTCCGATGCCGAAGCGCTTGGTCGCGTCTACCAGCTCTATGGCAACCAGTACGCTTTCTTCACGGCTTTGGAGAGCACACATCTATCCAAACTGCTCGGCGAGGTGCGCACGCGCGTGCGCATGACCGAGGCGGCCGGCGGCGGCGAAGTCACGTATCGCGACCTCAGCGAAGGCGAACAACAACTGCTGCTGGTTCTCGGCCTTCTGAAATTCACGGCCCGCGACGAAGCCCTGTTTCTGCTGGACGAGCCGGATACGCATCTGAACCCAGCCTGGAGCACGCAGTATCTTGACTTCCTCGACCAATTTGTTCGCGGTCGCTCCAGCAGCTGCCACCTCATCATGACGACCCACGACCCCCTCGTCTTCTCCCGCCTGGAAAGACCTCAGGTTCGAATTTTCCGACGTGACGCAGAGGGCAAGGCGATCGCTGACGCGCCTCTGCATGACCCGCAAGGCATGGGTATTCAGGCCATTTTGGCTAGCGACCTGTTTCGCCTGCCCTCCGCCGGACTGGATCCGGAGACCCAGGAGGACTTGGCGATACAGCGGGGGCTCATCGTGAAGCCGGATTTGTCGGCAGAGGACGAAGCGGAATTGCGGGCAGTCACGGAACGACTGAATGATCGCGGCTTCTGGAAGAACGATCGCGATCCGATTTACCAGATTTTCCTCCAGAAGTTCCTTCCGCGCTGGATAATGGCCGAGAAGGTTGAATGGGCTCAGCGACCAGCCCTGACCGTCGCTCAGACCCGTGAGCGCGAAGCGCTCGCGGACGAGATCGCCGCGGAAGTCACGGCCGAGCTGGCGGCGGAGCGGGACGCCGTCGAATGAGGTTCATCGACCTAGATGCTCTGATTGGGCGGCGGGAAACCCAGCCGCTCATTGATGCCGCCGAGGCCGCGCGGCAGGCGATCAGCGCCGCCCCCGACGCCGCGGCCCGTAAAGTGCTAATCGCTGCGAGTCGGGACAGGTGGGTGGCGTTCCGGCCAGAGATGCAAAAGATCTTCGGCGACAAATGCTGGTACACCGAATCGAGAAATCCGGGCACTGACGATGACATTGATCATTACCGCCCCAAGGGCCGTATTGCGGATCGGCGCGGGCATGGCGGTTATTGGTGGGAAGCTTTGCACTGGAGGAACTTCCGCCTGAGCTGCCACCGGGCCAATCGACTGCGCCGCAATCCAGACACCGACGAGACCCACGGGAAGGGCGATCGCTTCCCCCTACTGGCAGAGCAGGATCGTTGGATGACGCCGGTGGACATCTGTAATGAACGACCAACCCTGCTTGACCCGACGGACCCAGCGGATCCACCGATTTTGACGTTCGACACCGATGGCCGAGTTGCTCTGTCGCCCCTGCACGCCGGCGATCCTGATGCCGCCAAGCGGGTGGAGGACAGCCGAATTTATCTCCACCTAGACTGGCCGCAGTTTGTGACCGATCGACGCGATCTGTACGCCGACATCCTGCTGAAGGTGACGGACGGGGACAATGCGGACTTGGGCATGAGCCGCGGCGAGGCGACCGCGCGGAATGCGTTGAAAGCGGTCTCACGTGACCTCATCCGACTGACCAGGGACAATGAGCCGTACTCGCGCGCCGCAACGGCCTACATCCTCCGGTTCCGTGACCGTGAGTGGGTCAAGAAGAACGTGATTCCCCACATCCCGGCTGCGGTGGCACCATGACGACGCACGACACAGCCGCATCCCTCGTCCGCCGCCTCTGGCACTATTGCAACGTCCTGCGTGACGATGGCCTGTCCTATCCCGACTACGTCGAGCAACTCACCTATCTTCTGTTCCTGAAGATGGCTGATGAGCAGAAAGCCGGCTCGGTGCCGGTCGAGTTCGGATGGCAGTCCTTCATCGACCTGGAGCCGGCGGAGATGCACCGTCACTATGCCGATGTGCTCGCCGCACTGGGGGACCACGGCGGAACCCTGGGGCTGATTTTCCGGAACGCAAAGAACAAGATCAGGGACCCGGCCAAACTTCGCTTGCTGGTCGTCGATCTTATCGGCCAAACGCAGTGGAGCGGGGTATCGGCGGATGTAAAGGGGGACGCTTACGAAGGCCTGCTGGAAAAAAATGCGCGCGATACCAAGAGCGGCGCCGGACAATATTTCACTCCGCGGCCCCTGATTGATGCGATCGTGAAGTGCGTGGAGCCATCACCCGGCGAGGTGATTTGCGATCCGGCTTGCGGAACCGCAGGGTTCCTGTTGGCGGCTCACGATTACATTCGATCGCAGCACGTCAAGTTGAGCGCCGCCAAGCGTGAACATCTCCGAACCCGCGCGCTTCGGGGGGTAGAACTGGTTCCCGAAGTCGCGCGCTTGGCAACGATGAATCTCCTGCTTCACGGCGTCTCCGGCGACACCGATGACCAACTGCCAATCACGGTCGCGGACAGCTTGATGGCCCCTCCGGCCGAACAGGTGGATGTCGTGCTGACCAACCCGCCTTTTGGTGTGAAGAGCAGCATTACTTATTCGTCGAGGGAGCGGCGCTCCTCCGGCGCTACCGACGACCTGACCATAGTTCGCCCGGATTTCTGGATCGAGACGTCCAACAAGCAACTCAACTTCCTCCAGCACATCGTCTCGCTGTTGAAACCTGGCGGGAGAGCGGCTGTGGTTTTGCCGGACAATGTTCTCTTCGAAGCCGGCGGTGCCGCGGCAATCCGGCGTAGATTGATGGAGAGTTGTGATCTCCACACGATCCTTCGCCTGCCTACTGGGCTCTTTTACGCCCAGGGCGTGAAATGCAATGTGCTGTTTTTCGATAAGCTTGGCACCAAAACACCGAGCGACGGACAGTGTTGGATCTACGATCTGCGCTTGGACAATCGGTTCACGTTGAAGGCTCGACCGATTCAGGCAGTGGACTTGGAAGAGTTTGTCGAACTGTACCTGCCCAGCCGCCGCGCTGCGCGCTCGACGAGCATGGCTTCGCCGCGTTGGCGCGCCTTTACTCACCAAGAGATATTATCATCGAAGACCTGTCGGTTCGATCTCCAATGGGATGACGGGATGCCTGCTCCGCCAGCCGCTAGCGTTTCGCATCTTGATAAGATCGCGGCTCAGATTTCGGCCGATTTAGAGCGGGCATTGGGGCATATCGCTCGGGTCGCCACGCCACGATGAACTGACGGTCATCCAAAGGGTCGAGACCGCTGCTTATTCGCGCTCCCGAGGTGGCGCGGGACCAGTGGCGCGAACGTCGGATATCTGGAGATAACCGAATGTCTGCTCCTGGCGCTTGGCCGCTGAACCCGCGCCCGTATTGCGCGGACTGGAGCATAAAAGTGCGACAAAGCCGTCTAAGAACACTGATGAAGCTCGGAGCGTTGTGTGTCGAAGAAAGAGCGTAGAACTTTGGTCGTGCTCGGCGCGGGCGCTTCGCTTGACTTCGGCGCACCGACGACAGGCCAGCTCACCGACAAGCTGGAAGAGCTGGTTTTTGCTGATGATTGGATGACCCGCGTGGGCGGCGATCAGGCTTGGGCAGAAATCCGCCGCATCCTAGGTGGCTATCTTGATGGCGGCCCGGCTTGGGTCAATTTTGAGCAGATCTATCACTGTGCGCACGAGCTTCAGTACGCCTTTGAGCCGACGCAGGGCGCAGTCAACGCCTTTCGGCCGCTGCTCCTGCCGTTCCTTAGCCGGAAATTGGAGGCAGATGAACCGACACTTCGCGCCCTCTGTAGCCGGATAACCGACTTAATATTCGACGAGATGGTGCGGGTGAGCGTCGCCCGGGCCGGCCCTATCGCAGAGCTGTCAGCCTTCCTAGCCGAGCTTCGCGAGACCTCGGTGACCCGAATCTACACGACCAACTACGATGATGTCCCCCTTCATGCAGCACCAGATCTCGACGTAGGTTTCCCGCCGTCCAAGGGGAGGAATGCCGTGCGTTTCGATCCCCATCATCTTTTGCGGGCTTGGGATCGCGACTGCCTCCACCATCTCCATGGATCGGTGCATTTCGGCTTCGCACATCCTCCTGCCGCCGACGCGGATATCGGTGAACTTTGCTGGTTTGACGACTGCCAACAGGCTCGCAAATACGCGTCCTACGCTGGCAGCGGCACGAATCGCATGGACGGTAGTCAGCTCCAGCGCTCTGCGGTCATCACCGGGCTGGACAAGCTTTCGAGGCTGCAGGCGCAGCCGTTCGCGAGCTTTTACGCGGCTCTCGCTAGAGACGCTCTAACTGCGGACGTGATCTATGTGATTGGCTCGGGTCTGGGCGACCTGCACCTGAACACTTGGATGAAAGCCGCCAGAAGCTCCGGGTCGCCACCGACGATCATACTTGTTGATCGGTGGGAGGGCGGGTTCATGGACGCCACTGCGTTCGAGGTCGATGCCAAAACGGCGGCGATGTGGCACGGCCTGAAGATGTACTTGGGCTATCAGTCGGGGAACGGTGATGCCGACGGCAGCGGCTGGACGGTCGCCAAGGATCGCACCTGCGCGGTCTGGGATCGGGGATTCGGAGCGTTCTTGGCATCCCCGGAATCCCGTCGGGTCATCGCCCGGAAATTGGAGGGCCGAAGCAACCTTCCGAGGCCATTGCGCAAACGTCCGGTGTCCGGCGAACAGTGAATGTACGCCTTTGGCGCGAAGCGGCCCTCCCTCTTCCCGCTCTGGTTATTAAATGTGCATAAGGTTCGATCCACGGAGGGATTCGAACCGCACGCGCACAATAGAGTTTCAATCTCCGAGGGGTCACAGCGAACGCTTTGAGACGCCCCTCAGGGCCGGACCGGGTCGGGGCCCCACCCTTCGAAGCGAGCAAACGGGCAACCCAGTACTGCAACCCAAAATAGTCGCTTGGTGAGCGTCCGCTGGGGATGCTTCGCGCTTGGGAGATGAGCGGCCCGACCTCGGCCTTCGTGGCACCGGATGCCGGAGAGAGTGTGCAAGCGACCCACGGACAGCGCCATCACGCAGGGTCACCTCTACTGTCTGTTTTTTTAGCCAATTGCGCTGATAATCCGCGCTGCTATCTTTTGTCATCATTATGGTTTATGAAAGGCACGCCAGTACGGCAGCGTTCGATCTTTGACATCGCAGGCCGCCGCGCTCGCCGCCCCCCGGAAAGGAAACAGGGAAAAGGGCCGCCGCTTGCGCGACGACCCTTCCTCGAAACCACAACCGGAACCCTGCCTACAAAACAGCCCGGTCATAGCTGGAGCTACAAATGTTCAACTCTATCCTTTTGGCCCGCGGGATCGCCTCGATCCTGCCGGCCGTTCAGGCGGGGCTCTTCGCCCTTGCACTGCATCTGGACCAAGGCGTCCAGGCACAGCTCGGCCTCCGCATCTTCTGCCTCTTCTGGGCCGTTGTGCACGCCGACTGGCTTGCGTTCACCGCAACGACGATCGACTGCGTGCTCGACGTCGCCAAACTCTCGCGGGTCGCCCTGACCGCCGCTCGGTTGGCGCTGTGCATACCGCGGGCCTGAGGCGCCTGAGGGGGTGAGGTCGACCCCGAGGTCGACTTCACCCTTCCGCCTTCTAAAGTATCAGCTGCTCTCCTTTTTGCAACTCGCTTAGTTACATATTGCCGGCAACGCCCCTTCGATCAAGGGGCGTTTTTGTTTTGTCACATCCAATATGAACCAGTGATAACCGCCTGTTCATTCAGGCGCAGGTATCGCGCCCCCCGGCTCCCGAGCCATCTCCAAGGCATGATTGGCAGGGCCCCACACGCCTCGCAACACCCGCACATCGCGAAACCCGAGATGCTGGAAGAACCGGTGAGTGTCCTTATAGGCGCTTCCCCGAAAGGCCGTGCCCGCAATCGCTGAGTCCGTCGTGGCAGTCTTCAGGGTGAGACGGCGGGCGTGACCCACACGATCCGCCACCGCTTGGATGAGAGCCGAGCCGACCCCTTGCCGGACATGGGCGGGATCGACGACCAACCACAGCATTTCCGCATCCGGCGGCGTGTTGGACCAGATCACGAAGCCCAAGATCTCGCCCTCGGCCACGGCCGCCAGCGCGGGCCAGTGTCTCAGGTCTTCATGCATGGCCTCGATGCCTGCGGAGACGAAATGCGCGGGCCAAGCGCGAGCAAGGGCCTCCATGCGCGGCCAGTCGCGCGCTCCCGCGGCCCGAATCTGGACGGAAGCCGGCGTCATGGGGGCGAAACGCGTGACTTCAGAAGCGGCCGGGCGACTACGAACAGGAGCAGGGCCACGGCAAGAGCCACCGCCGGCGCGTCATAGGTCCATGTCATCGCGCCGGTGAACCGACCGTACAGCGCAGCGGCCCAACCCGCCGCGAACCCGCCTAGGATCGAGATGACGGCGGCGCTTGAGGCGGCCCGCCTCGCCAACGGATTCTTAGTCATCAAGGCGAAGGCGACTGTCGGAAACAGGGCGAGCTGGGCGCCGTAGATGGCGAACACCAGCGACACGACATCGAGCTTGAGGATTCGGAACAGCGCGAACAGGCCGAAGGAGGCCGCCGCCACCAGCGCCAGCACGAGCCTGGCCTGGAAGACCTTGCCGCGTTCCGACCCCGTCTGATGGTCCAGTTTGAGCACATCGAGGGACAGCATCTGTGCAGCGACGAGCATCAGGCTGTCAGCGGTCGTGACCAGCGCCGCGAGAAGTCCGAGCACGAAAACGAACAACAGGATGGAGCTCAAGACGCCGCCGCCCGCCAGGAAGCTCATGATGAAGTCCATGAGCGGCTGCTTGGAGGCGTCGAACCCGTAGCCCTGGGCGGCGACCAGGCCGATGAAGCAACTGGCAACGATCAAGGTCCCCCAGATGGCGGCGAACATTACCATGGCCTGCCGGAGCCCGCGCCGCGCGTCCTGTTCCGACGCCGTGGCGCACAGCCGCTGCCAAGTTGCGGCGTCGCTGACGGCGGCCGGCAGGTTCATGGCCACAATCCCGAGCGCGAAGGCCCATCCCGGCGCCCAGGTCTGGGACAGGGCGGCGACGATGCCTTGCGCGGACGGGGTCCAGTCCCGCCCAAACCAGAGCAGGACGCCGGTGAGCACCAGAGCGGCCACCGCAGCCACCACAAACCGGATCTGCCATTGTTCGGTCGCGACGATCGCCCGAAACCCGCCGATGGTCGAATACAGGACGATGAACGCCAGAAACAGGGTGGCGATGGGAAGGCCTTGGCCGGGGAAAATCGGTTCGAGCACCGACACGCCGACCAAGATTTCCATGCTGAAGATCGACATATAGCCGACGAAGGTGAAAGCTATCGAGACGTATTTGACGCCCGGTCCGTAGACCGATCCAAGGTAGGACTGGAGGGTGTGATTGTCCGGATTGGCCCGCAAGATGTGCGGCGCGACCCAATAGAGCACCATGAACCCCCCGACATACGAGGCTACGGTTATCAAGAGCCCTAGCCCGAGGACGGGCGAGAGGTTCACCAGCGCAAGGATGACAGTGGCCAGGGAGACGCCCGCGGCGGCCGTCGACCGGCCGTAGGCTCCCGCAGGCACAAAGCGGCTCAGAGGGAAGAATCGTCCGAGCGTCAGGCCTCGTGCGGCCTCACGAAAGGCGAGCGCCAGATAGATCAGCGCCGGCAAGGCCGCCGCCGCGATCACGACGTACATCGCGATAGTCATGTTGCCGTCTCCCCCTCCAGGCCGATGAACACGCGGCGCTCCAAGGGCGACAACAGGAGTCCGAACTCCTGGGCGATGAAGCGCTTCAGAATGTTTAGCTCGCGGCCGACGTAGACATCGACCAACCAGCCCCGCGACGCCATGCAGAGGTACATGGCCACCTCAAGCTCGATATATTCTCTGGAGATTCGAGCGGCCTCCTCGGCCTTAATCGCCAGACCGCCCCGGCGGGCGACCCGCGCCACATAGGCCCCGGCCTCCTCATCTATGCCCTCGCGAAACCCGGCGCAGGTAGTCGTGGCCGCGGAGACGCGCTCCATGGCCCGCGTGAAGTCCTCATCGAGGACGAGGCGGCTCATCAGCACGGCGCCGGGAAGGCGGTCCGATAACACCAGCGCCCGCCGTTCGACCAGTTCGGGATCCGCGCCGGTGATACGGGCGGTCCGCTCGATCAGCGGGCCGTCTCCGATAAGGGGGGTCACGTTCCGAAAGGTCCGCTTGACCCATTCGAAGCCGGCAAGGATCGAACCCTCCCGCATGCCTGAGGGGTCCACGCTCACCGTGTAGAGGCAGCGCTCGTCTCCGGTGAGCGAGTCCAGATCGCCGCCGAGTATCGTGGCCTTCATAGGTTGGCCACTAATCTTTCCGCGTCCTCGATCGCCAAGGGTGCCAAGACGGGATAACGGTCGGGCTCGTTCGGATCATAGTTGTCGACAAACCCGATCCAAGTTCCCTCTACGCCAAGCTTGTAGAGCCACGCATTGTGGAAGGCTTGTACGCTGTCCGAATCGGCTTCACCGGGTTCCAAGAGACTGTTGTTGATCAGGTCGAACCTGAACCAGTTCTGCGCGTCGTCCGACGACACCGAACGCGTTTTTGCAACGAGTTTGGAGGGGAGAGATTTGCGGAGTTTGGCCTTGTTTTTCGCGGTTTTCTCAAACCGTGAAATAAGTGCATCAATCAACTCTTTAGCCACGATACTTGGTTTGCGCTCTCCCGTAGGAAACACCACCGTGAATTTCGGCTCGAAGCTGTTCAGCATAAAATGAAACTTGAAGGGAGAATTAAGCCAACTAATCCCGGTAGGCGTGTATGATAATATTGCAACCGCTTCTGTAATATTGTCAGTATGACGGTCCTCAAATTCTACCATATATGCAAGATCAACTTTAAACGGGATCGAAGACAGATCAGATATCATCCTGCGAACGGCCAACCCAACCATCCACGGGTACTTTTGGCTTGAGCTGGAAGCGTCGGTCGAGCTCGACACGAGAACAGAACTAGCGGGGCCGAGGTACTCAGAGAGTGCAGACTCGAGTTTCTCCCCACCGGATGCGGCCAAGACTGAGGGGATCAATCGTTTGTTCGTCAACCAGAGGCGCCGGGCCGTCGCGGACTCCCCCTCTGGCGGACGAAGGTAGGCGATGACGCAGAGGAGCTCCGACATCCTGGCGGGGTCCCAGTCCAGCGCCTTGGCGAGCGGAATCGCGATCGACGGGGGAGGCACGGTCGAGCCTGCCTCTATGGAGCGGTAGTAGGAGGCCGATAGAGCAACTTCGCTGGTGATGTGCTCTGGAAGGCGCGAGAGCGCCTTGCGCCGCTTCTTGATGCTGTCCCCCAAGGCCTTCGCTAGGGGGCGCCAGTGGTCGTCAGGACTGACCTTTGATGGCATGGGACAATGCTCGGCTTGAAAGGCCACAGCCTAGTTCAAATTGGATTACTGAACAACCTTCGCTGATATATCAGACATCTCAGAGCCAAGCGACGTCTATCGTACGTAAATCCGCCTTGGCTTATGGAGGCCCTTTGTCGGTTGCCCTGTGCCCAACTCGACATCCACTCAGCGGAGACTTCTGACGCTGAGCCAGCTTCCCCCCTCGCCTGTTCCCGTCCCGTTCGCGAAATGCGCATAAGGTGGGCTCTCGGAAATGCGCATAAGGTGCACTTCGAAAAACTCAGCCATTGGTTCGATGACTGACTGCACCACGAGGCGCACTACCTCTGGCGCGCCGTGGACCACGAGGGCGAGGTGCTGGAATCCCTTTATCACCAAGATTCGAAACAAGCGGCGTCGAACTGACCCCGCCGACAGCACCTACCGTCGACCTTGGCGCACGCCCTTCAAGTAACGCTACTTTGCGTTGAGCCGCATTGGTGGTAAGCAATCTGTGGGGACAGCGTTAAGCACGCAGCCTAACATTTGGCGCTCGCCTACGCTGCGCCTGTGCGGGCCGACCGCATGGTCTTCCCCTAAGGGAGGGATGTGTGTCGCGTTTATTCACCATGGCCGTCGTTCGTGATCCCAAGCCCCGCCCAAGGGCGAGCACGTGGCCGATCATTCCATCCCATCCCGCAGCAAGCGCACCGCCTGAGGCCAAGCAAACCGACACGAAGGGCTCACCACGCAAGAAGGGCGAAGAAACCGAAGGTATTTCGGTTCGGCTTCAGGCGGCCTGGGCGGCCCAGGATTGGTCCGCTCTCGCGGAGTTGGCGCGCGCGCACCTGAGCGCATCGAGTCCTCAGCCAGAGATGCATCCGTACTCGATCTCCGCGATCACATTTTTCAAGCCTGACGGCACCGTGGTTGGAGCCGCCGAGACTGAAGCGTTTCTGGCCGAGTTTTCTGCCGACGAACTGAAGAGCTACCTGAGAGAACCGCTAGAGAAAGATCGACTTCGGCTTGCTGATGACGCGTTGGCCTTGCACTGCCTTGGCTTGCTCGGCTCGGCAAGCTTCGACTATGTGGGCGCCCTAAGGGGCCTAAACACTTTCAAGGCTGTCTGCGACCTCGGGCTAGCGGAGCGCTCCCCTCGTACGCTTTCGACGGACTTCATAGAGGCCCAGATCTGCACTGATATTGCGTTACCCGAGTGGTCTTTTGACATCGAGGTCTGCAGACGATCGGATGATCGCAAAGGATGGCCGTCAGAGAGCCCGATCGAGCGAAAGATTCAGCGGTTGCGGGCAAAGGCCCAACCAAGCGCCCGCGTCTCCTGCGATTGTGCGCCACTTGAGGCCGTATGTTCTCCGCAGGATCCGTGCTGCGGAGAAGTGCGGTACTTTGTGGCAGATTTGCTCGAGCTCCGGGACTGGACGCACCGGTACAAGGCCGGGGACCTAGCTTTCATAGAGAATGTGGCGGCCGGCGAAACGCGGTCGCGCGAACACAAGATGAAGCAAACGCGGGAGCTATTCTCGGAGACCGAGACGAGCGAATCCCGGTCAGAGAAGCGAGACTTCCAGGTCGCCGATCGCTCGAGTCTCCAGCGCGAAATTGAACGTCAGAAAGAGGCCAGCATAGGGGCGGAAGCGAGCGCGTCGGTGAGCTACGACGCCAAGCCCTACACAGCGTCCTTGTCGGCAACCGCCCGCTTTTCGCGCTCCTCATCAGAGGCAATCCGGGAGGCCCAAGAATCTTCCGTCGAGACGGTCAAGAGCGCGGTTTCCGAGATCGAGAAGAAGGTGCGGTCGAAGCGTTCCGAACGAGTGACGATCCAAGAGACCGAGAAGAACCTCCACGCCTTTGCGAACAAGGGGGCCACCCCACTTGTCACCAAGTACTTTTGGGTCACTCAAGAACGCCGCGCTCAGCTCTTCAGCTATGGCAAACAGCTGATCGCCGAGTTCATCGTCCCAAGCCCTGCGCGCCTTTTCGAAAAGCTCATGGTCGAGCGCCGCGAGGCGCTCATTAACGAACGGATCAAAGTTCCCACGATCGAAGAGCCGGACGCGGTCGACGCTCTAGCTTTCACTGCGGCCGAGATCACCCGCGACGGCTATGTGCAGCTGTGCGCCAATCACGGCGTGGTAGGCGCACCAAGTCCGCCGCTGGCGTCAACTATGGTCTCGGTGACGGGCTCCGACCAAACCAATCGCGGCGATGGCGAACACGTCACCGATCTGGCTTTCCAGGTGCCCGACGGATTCCGGGCGGTGTCGATGTCGCTGTCAGGCTCGCAGGATCCGGAATGGCGCCGTCCCAAGGCCGATCCACATAAGGTAGTCTTCACCTGCGCCGGAGACACGTTGTATTGGTCCAAGGAACAAGGTCACAAGCTGCAAAGCTCGCTCGGAAGTCTTACGGGCAGCCAAAACATCGGAGTCGACGCTTGGCACACCGACTATTTCACGGCCGTAGTGACGATCACCTGCACGGTGCTCCCCAGCGTCGAAGCCGCGTGGCGTGACGAAGTTTTCCAAATGATCAACGACCAGCACGAAGCTGCACTGGCGACTTACAGCCAAGCGCTGGCCGCCTACAACGCGGCGATGGCGGAGTACGAAGCGAAGAAGGACGATCTACGGCAGGACCTGATTGGCCAAGACGGAGCGCGACATCCGTTTTTCAATCGGGAATTTGAGCGCACGGAGTTAAAACGCGCAGTCATCTACCTCCTCTGCCAGGACTTTTCAGTAGAAGGCGCGGTTATACGAAAGGCGGAGCCGTGCGGCTTCCCCGAAATCGATCGCAGCGGGGCAGCGGCGAAGGGATACGATTGGTATTTCTGGGATCGGCTCATCGATTGGAAGCAAATGGCCTACGCTTTCTTCGACTATTTCTGGAACCCAATCTGTGACTGGCCGCAGCGAGTCGATCCGGACGAGCCCGACGCGCTGTTCAAAGCCTTTCGTCGTGCTGGCTACGCGAGAGTGTTGGTTCCAATCAGCCCGACCATGCACGAGGATTTCCTCTGGTATGTCTCGACCCATCAGAAGTGGGGCCAATCAGGCCAGCCGCCGCTAAACGCCGAAGATTCCCGGTGGCGCAACGTCGTCTTCGAGTTGAAGCATGCCCAAGCCTCAGCGATGACATCGCGTGAAGGACATGCGGATGTGACGCTGGGCGCGTCAGATATTCTGGTAAAAGGGAGCGACCGTTATTGGAATTCAGCCGGCTCAGGGGCCGTCGATACGGCTATGACGGCCTTGGACATCGACCGCGAATTCATCATCGATGGTACGACCTACCTCATTACAGGCATCACACTGGACAGCGGCTCTCCCGCTTATGACTCTGACCAGCCGAACGGCATGTGGTGGCGCTTCAGCCTCGACCGACCCTACGAAGGTCCCAGCGGGATTGGCCGCCTCTATGCACTCGGCGCCCAAGCCGTCGCGCCTATATTCAGTTTCGACATGCCGACTGAACTCGTCTGGGCCGGCGCACACGACTCGTGCCTGCCGACGTATCCACTTCCGCCATGTGAGCACTGAGTGAGAAGATGTCTAGCTCTCCTTACGATATCGCTCGGGCTGCCCGCCGACCCCAATCCGGTCCGGTGATCAATCCACCGAAAAAGCCGCTGGCTGTAGTTTGGAAGGACATAGTCGGACGAAGCTTTTCTATATTCGAGTTCGATGAGTACTGTCGCGGACTTGAGTGGACGACCTGGAGACCCTCGTTCGTCGTTCTGCACAACACCGGGTCTCCGACGCTTGCGAGCCGCCCAAACGGATTGCTAGCATCCCACATCGAGAACCTCGAGAACTATTATCGCAACACGCAGAAATGGAGCGCAGGCCCACACCTGTTTGTGGATGATAAGCAGATTTGGGTGTTCACCCCGCTGACCGTCCCTGGCGTCCATTCCCCCAGCTACAACAGCACCGCGATCGGTCTAGAAATGCTAGGAGACTTCGAGACGGAAGCGTTCAATAGCGGTAGAGGCTTAGACGTCCGCTGTAATGCGGTAGCCGCACTGGCGACACTGTCAATAACTTGCGGCATAGATCCATGCCTGATGCTACTACACCGCGAAGACCCCAAGACTGACCATGCTTGCCCCGGCGCGAACGTGGTTAAGAGCGAGATGATCGATTATGTTGTTGAAGAGATTGCTGCCCGTTGTCCAGGCGATCATGTCGCTCCCGTCTCCAGTGAGTAGCCAGTAGCCCGCTGGCGGCACTGTCAGCTCAAATGCACCGACCGGTATGGCCCCGGGTTTAGCCAGGCCAAATGGCCTGTCCGAAAAAGACCCACGATCCGTTCCGCTGGTTTGACTCGTCGCCCGAAGTGATCCGCCTCGTGGTGATGATGTGCGTGAAGTAGCCCCTCTCGCTTCGCAACGTCGAGGATCTGCTGGCCGAGCGCGGCATCGACATTTGCCACGAGACGGTGCGGCTGTGGTGGAACCGGTTCGGCCCGATATTCGCCGGAAGCGGGTCCAGAAGATGCTCGCTTACACCCGCTGGCGGTGGCATCTCGATGAGGTCTACGTAAAGATCAACGGCGAGATGCACTACCTGTGGCGCGCCGTGGACCACGAAGGCGAGGGGCTGGAACCCTTTGCCAGCAAGACCCGCGACAAGCCGGCCGCTCTGAAGTTCATGAAGAAACTCATGAAGCGGCACGGCCCCGCAAAGGCCATCACAGCCGACGGCCTTCGCTCCTACAAGGCCGCGATGAAGGAACTCGCAACACCGAAAAGCAGGAGGTCGGCCGCTGGGCCAACAACAGGGTCGAGGGAGTTGTCAGCTCAAACGGATTGCGCCTCTGATCGGCTCGGATAGCGTCGTCGGATGGCCAAATCCGACCACCCGTTTCGATGCTTCGGAAAGGTGACGGCTGCCTCCAGTTAGTGAGGTGCGGGGCGAAGCCAGCCCTCGATCATTTGGGCTGACAACACCCCCCACATTGCTATGGATCGTCGGACTCGACCGCGGCCCGCCCATCAGGAGTGATGACGACCGTGCCTTCCGCAATCGCCAACAGTCCTAGCTCGACAAGCGATTCCACCGCCGCCTCAATCTCTGCCGGCGGCGGCAAAAGCGGTGGCGTGGTGGCCTTTGCGGCGAGGGTCAGAATTTCGCGTTGAATATGAAGCAAGGGCATCGGCGCCTCCCAGACAAGGAGCAATAGCGCTCCCACTGAGACAAGCCCGGAATGGTCGGGCGCGACAGCACTGACGCTCGGTCGGCGGGCGAAGTCCAGCTAAAATATCGAGATGATCCGAGGGCCCTAATCGCCAGCACAGACCGAGGCCTTACTTCTATGGCCGTCCATCGAGGTTGGAGCCGGGACGATACGCCGCTCTCTGCGAAATGCGTATAGGTGCGAATCTGAAAACTCAGCCGCTAGTTCGATGCCTAACTGCACCGCGCTGAGCTTCTGGCCCTCGGCGGGCGGATTACCATGGGGAAATGGGTTGCGCCTCGCCAAGGCCAGGCCAACGCGCTGGCGCTCGCGCACACAGACCTATTGCCACTCATACTTGCTGAACATAACGTCGATTTGTCATCCGGGGGGACCCCATGCAGCGGTGTGTCGCGATCATTGCCTTGGCCGCATTTGGCTTGTCTGGGTGTACCAGCCTCGGCGTACTGACCTTCGACAAACATGAAAAGAGCGGCTTCAAAGATGGCCGATCATTTATCGTCGTTCAAACACTGGCGTCAGGGGAATGCAGCTATACCTCAAAGGTGGGCGAAGACCCGGCAGACGTAAGCCCGTTCGTAGGGGAAACGGCGGTCGCTACGGCCGTTGTGAATCTGGTCGTCCAGGAACTCCGAACAAGAGCCGATCGAATGGCCGCGCGGTTCACCAGCTCCTACGGCGGGCGGGCCACCTACCGGATCGGAAGCACGTCTCAAACGAACTGTGTGACCCTCTATCGGGTGGCAGAGGTGGGCGATCGCGAGATCATCGTCACTGACGCCATGTTTGAAGTTCGTCCGGTGCCCGGCGATGGCGTTCCCGCACTCCAAGTGGTGCCTGTGGGCATGCAAATTGGCCACGCGGCTGCCGTCACCTCCGAAGCCTCGAAGGAGGTCAGGGTGGTTGCGACGGTCGTGGTCGCCGGCGTCGCGCCAACCGACAAGGGCCCCCAGGCACAGGCCTGGCTTACTCAGACCTTCAATATCGGCCCTGTGAAGGTTGGGGGCGAGCCCGTGAGAAATCCCGACTTTCCATCGTCGGTCTTCGTCGCGGCACCCCAGACGTCAGCGGTGACAATCGCAATAGCGATCACCGAAACAGGCCAAGGTGCGGACCACTACACCAGTGCCTCTGCAGCGCTCGAGGCCAACCGGGCGGCCGCTACCACGCTCGTATCCGACATACTCAAGCGCGACGACGACTGACGAGAGCGGGGCGAAGTGTCATCGTTGGGTGTAATGTCGCACCATGTGCAACCTTTACAGTCTTCGCAAGGGCCCGGCTGCCATCCTCGACCTCGCGCAGGCCCTAGAAAACCACGCAGGCAACCTTGAGGGCGGTTCCTTCTATCCGGACTACCGGCCCCGATCGTACGCCACGATGCGAATGGTGTTATCTACATCGTTGCCGGCGCACTGCGAGCGCCGTTAAGGTCGGCTCATGTTCGGGCTCCCTCCCATACGATCGTTTCATTGAAATCGCGACGATCAGAGCAGGTGATATAGATGTTTGGCCTCGACAACCAGACTATCGGCTTTATCGAGATCGTCGCTGGCGGGCTCGGGCTGATCTTTGCGCTCGACGGCTTTCGTAGATCCCAGACCCACGGCTGGAGAAGCCGAGCGGATCACGTGAACGCCTGGGGCCTGACGATATTCAGTTGTCTACTCGTCTTGAATGGATTGGTGTTCTGGCTGGGTGGGTAGCAGACGAGAACCTGCTCCAGTTCGCCGCAGCAGGAAGCGGTGTTAACGGGTCTGTTCGACGCCGCTCAGGGCAAAGTGAAGAATCGCGGCCTCTCTCCGGAGAGGTATGCTCCGTCGGTTCGTCGACAGGGAGCGGTGACCAAACTACCGAAGGATGCTTCAGAAACATCCCAGATGTCTCGATCTTCCAATGCCCCCCGAGATGCCCGAGGGAAGAAGTCCGTCCCGGTGAGACGCTCGACTTCACCAACGGTCGATATGTGGGCGCGCAGATAGTTGATCGCCGGCTCACCATCCACGTCGGTCTGGTCGTGCGGCAGCAAGATCGTCAGAGTCTGGAGGCGACCTTCGCTATCTTCACGCGCCAGGATTTTGAAGTACGCCGATGGTACCGCGACATTCGTTCGTCCAGAGCGAGACCGCATCCGAACGCTGTCATCATCTTCGTCGCGAACGCCGTCACCGTCTCTATCGAAGACAGCGCCGTTCAAGATATAGACGGGCGTGCCCGCCTCCGCCCAGTGCCGGACCAAGGATTCGAGGATCTGCCATATCCCTCTGTTGAACTGACAAAACTGGGGCGTCATGTTCGACATGACGAAGGTGTTGATGATCGGGACTTCCCCGAACGTCATATCGGCGTTGGGCACCATATGCCCTTGGTCGAATATGGCTTCATCGTAGTCCGAAGGCCGAGATGCTGCCGCCGCAGGGATTCTGGGATCTCGGCGGAAGCAGTCGATCCGCCCTGACCTTAATGGCTTAAGCCCGAGCACGTTCGCGGCCCAGACCGGTCCCCGCAGATCGTCATCGTACTCAATCACATAGTCCCGCTGGACGAGACGGCGCTCGTTTGAAGCTTCCGTCGATACAGGGGCGCCCCATGGAAATACGACCTCCGTCGCCAGGTCTCGATCGCGCTCGTTGAGCCAGAGTTGGCGGTCTGCGGCTTCCCGTTGCGCCGCAGTACAGTCGGCAGCATAGCCCGCCGTTGGCAAGCCAAAGACGAGTGCCAAAACTCCAAGAAGCCAGGCAGCGTTGCGTTTCAACATGGCCCCCCCCCCTCAAGAGCTGACTATTAACGTCTGGTGTTTGAGCGCCGATAGGCTGCGACCTGGGCATCGGAGACGTCGCTGGCGTAGCAAATCGGGGACGCACCGCCCGGGCGGCTATACGCACTACGGCCGCCACACCGACTGCCGTTACGCGCTGTGCTGTATGGACAGGGACAAGAGCCCGAGTAGCTCGATATGGACTGCCGAATGATGGCTTGCCTTACCTGCGCATCGGTCATCGTCTGCTGACCGGACGACGGGGATGCCACCGCCAGCGCCATGAAAATGGCCAGTCCGATACTCGTCACCGAATGCTTGGTCTTCATGTTCATTTCCCCCTCTGTTTTCACCGCCATGTGGCGGCCCCCTGAGTCTTCAATGTCCCCAGCCGCCGGCGCCGCCGAGCCGAACGGATGCCCAGATCACGCCCTGCTCCCATTTCCCGACATTCCGGTCAGCCATCGCCTCTTTCAGGATGTCGTCAGCCTCCTTGCGCGAGTACGGCGCGCCGCGGGTGATGCCGCGGTGGGTGTGCCACTCGCCGGTGCCCTTGGTTGCGTAGAGGAAGTCATGAATGATGGCGGCCTTCGCCCAGGGACCATCTGGCGGATAGAACGACCAGACCGCGCGCGGCACTGAGGCCAAATCCGTCACAAAGCCGGGCGGGACGACGATGAGTTCTTCCGGGTCGTCACCCGCCTGATATTCGAGCGCTCGCTGGACTGCCCACAAGGAGCGCCCGGCACGGATCGAGGGCCCATCCTTGTTGTCGAGAAGGACCAGAACGAGCTTTCCGGCGAAGCGGCCGGATCGATCGGTCCTAGGCCTGTTTGGAAGCGTTCCCGCTGCAGTCGGGTCTGAACGTTCCAATCTGGCTACCCTTTGTGACAGTCAGGGCAGCAGTGGGCACAGCCATCCGAGGCCGGATAGATGGTCTTGGCCTTGGCCACGGCGGCGACGCAGGAAGGATACTCGCCCAGGTACGTCTTGCTCTGAATCAGCGGCAACCAGGCGCACGTAGATACGTGGACCTCATTGTCCCCCGACGAGACCTGCGCATTGTCGTTGATATAGTAGCTGGCCATGGCCGCCTCCCCCGAGGTTCAAGCGACCACCTTAGCGGGGATATCCTCGGCGTGCTACCTAAATTAGAACATGCGCCTGCTTTCGCTCGCGGCGCACGCTTGGAGTGGAGCACGCGTAATCCATGCGCTCCGTCAGAGTTACAACTTTAATTTGCGCTTTCTGAGTTCGGGACCTAACGGTGACGAGGGAGTAACGCTGTTCGGGCGGAGACGGCCGGTGCAGCCATCACAGGGGCCATCCATGACCTTAGCTGCGTTCTCGCTGCCCGCTTTCGTTGAAGATTTCCCGGTGGGGTCTCCACAAGCGCTCGAACTTGCTGCTCGCTGGAACATCAATGTGTCAGCCTGGATCGACCAGGCCCTGCTGGCGGCGTCCTCGAACGGTGCCCCGTATTTCTATGATCCGACCAAAACGGAAATTCCCGCAGGCACTGCATCCGTGCCGGTTACCTGGGGCGCGTTCCCGGGGCGACTAACCCAGTTCTATTCCGCCCAGCCGCCGGTCCAGCCGGCCAATCCGCAGCCCCTGACTCAAGACCAGATCTATCAGCTTGCCGACTTTGGCTTCTACCAGACGGCGTCAGGTGAGACGCTGTCCTTCCCGGACATTCCAGCGACACTTTGCCCGCAGGCCGATTGGTCAGGGACACTCAAGACTTTCGGTCCCTATGGTCCCCGAGGATGGCTGGACGAATACTGCGAATGGTCTGCGGCGCGTGACGTTTCCGGGAACCTGCTACGGGTGGATTTCGCCTGCGAGAATCCGGAGTACTGGAACACCTTTTGGAAGGTGGATCCCAATCAGGTCGCGGCGATCTACCAGAGCACCCTGAACTGGGATGCGCCGCCCGAGCGGCAGATCAAGGTCTCCGTCGAGGATCTCATGCTGTCCGACGAAAACGGCAACCCCGTCATCGATCCGGAGACCGGCCGGCCATTCTACAACCCGCTCAACACATGGAACTGTGGCCCACGAGCGTATCGATCCAGCGCGTCCGGCATGTCTGGTGGGGCGATGCATCTGACCAGCACGCCAAACACGCTGCAGACCGAGCTCGGCCTTGCCGGCACGGCCACGATCCAGTTCCAGCCGCCAGGCGGCACCGGTAACTCTCAAGCCCAGCCTCTGATCTGCTGCGGCCAATACGGTCAGCAGTACCGTCACAGCGATCCGCACATCGGCCAGACGGTGAACCAGGTGGTGCAAGGGACGCCGCTTGGCATCCCGCCCCAGACCGTGTGTCTGGCCGATCCCGTCGGCCTCTACATCCAGGCTCCCGGCAACCCCACTGCCTTCACCTTTGGCCCTTCGATACAGGTCGGCCGAGACGTACCCTCTGGTGCCCAGGCCTCAGACATCTGGCAGGTCGTGCGCGGGTCCGCTGTGCTAAACGATCCGGTCACCGGCCAGCCGTTCCCGGGCAACCTGATCCTCCATGCCGTAGCCCAGATCCCCTCGACCTGGCTGGCGATGAATCCCAACCTGACCCTCGCCGATATCCTCATCAATGGCGAAGCGATCCAGTGGGCTGGCCAGATCGCCAACCAGTTCAATATTGGACTGTACGCCCGCCCCCTCGCCGCAGCCACCGCAGCCCCTCCTTCGCCTTGCGCAGGGGCCGGTCCGTCTGTCAGCGCGCCCCTTCAATGCCTGGACGGGGTGCAGTGGGACGCCTGCTACGCTCAAGCTGAGACGGCACCCACGGGGGCAACGATGCCTCTGGCGAGCAATACGACCTTCATCCCGCCGTACCTCGCCTGCGATGGAAGTTCGCGCATTCTCGCCGTCACCTATTCGCTTCCGGAGAATCCGGGAGAGACACCGACCATCCAGTTCGGTCTTAATGGTCAGCCGGATCCATCGATTTCGGTTTCGATAATCGGGCAGGCGGACGTGACCTACGCCGTCCCGGGCAATTCCTATCCGGGGCCGTGTGGCGTCTATCACCTCAACGTCGTCGTGGCGCAGGGCGCAGCCCGAGGTCCCCGGGACATTTACTTCACCAGCGATGGACAGACGGAGATCCTTCCCTCCGCCATCTATCTGTTGGGAGCGGGCTCGTGATCCCCCCCGACCCCGATCGGCAACGGCATCTGTTCGGGGCTACGGCCGCGGCCCTCCTCCTTGCAGCGGGCATCTTGACCGGTGTCTCGTCGCAAGGCGTCAAGGCGAACACCGCACTCAAGACTGCTGGCGCGACGAATGTCTGCGCTGGCCTCGGCACCACACCCGTGACGCTGCAGGCGACGATTCCGATGGATTTCGTTTCCCTCGCCCATAATCAAACCGGGGCCGATTGCTTCGCCTGGCAGCAATTCATCTATTTGAACTGGGCGGCCGATCCGAACAATCCGGGTGTTCCCGATCCCACGGCTCCCTCATCACAGTTCGGAGCCCCCGTCCAATCGACGACCGTCTGGGAGTCGTTCCTGAGCGCGGAGGTCGTGTTCGCTGGAGGCGCATCGTGGGGTCAGGCGCGACCAAACATCATGGCGCTCGACACGACCAGCCTGCCGCTCAAGTCCATCTCTCAGGCGGGCAATGGCAAATGGCTGACGAACCAACGCGGTGGACTGACCTACTACGACGTCAGAATAAACCAGGACGAGTTCGAGTTCATCACGACCAACGTCTATGACCTGACCACGGCCGCGGGGCAGGCGGCCTGCGTGCAGGCTGGCACCAACGGCAAAGGGGGCTTGGTTCTGCCGGCAGGTGGGGGCAACGCCAGGACCCCCACGCCTGACTTCGACTGCAGCGGCGCCGCGGCGGCATATGGCCAGAACATTGGTTCAATCGAGATCAAGGCAGCCTGGACACCATTGCCCGCTGATGGCTCGCTGGACTACCGCTACAAGACCGCGGTTGCCCTCGTCACCGATCCATCCGGCACCCAGACGCAGGTGACGGTTGGATTGGTCGGGCTCCATATCATCCGAAAGGTGCCCGGCGCCCCCCAGTTCATGTGGTCGAGCTTTGAGCACATCGACAACAATCCCGACTACAATGGCGGAGCCCCGTCGGGGCCAAACCTGCCGCCCAACCCGAACCAGCAGCCACGCCCAAGCTTCACCTATTTCAACCCGAACTGTTCGGTCGCGACGGATCCCTATTTCCAGTGCGTGCCAAACGCCATGCCTGGCACACCATGCACCGTCGGCAATAGCCCGGCCGGATGTGTACCCTACTCCGCGCCCATGCAGATCACTCGGATGACGCCGGTCGATACCACTGCCGATCAGGTCACGGCCTGGGCATGGAGCCTTTTCCCGACCAACTCGGTCTTCAACTATTATCGGCTAATCGACGTGCAGTGGCCGAACCAGCCGACCGGTATCCCTCCGGGCGCCACGACGCCACTTTCGACCGGGGATATCACCCCGCGCGACGCGACCCGGATTATGGCCAACACCACACTGGAGACGTACCTGCAGTCTTCGGCGTCGTGCATGGATTGCCATCAGGCGGCACCGATCAAATCGCCGCCCTCTCAGCGATTCATCGCGTCTAGCTTGCCGCTCGAGTTCGCCCTCGATGACACCATCGAATATGCCTCGGACTATTCGTTCGTATTCGTGGCGAACACGACGCGATGATCGCCCATCTCCAGGACGACCGCGACCTTTGGGGGCCTCGGGTCGCCGGCTTCGGAGGGCCTTGGAGGGTGCCCACCTGCTCTTCCCCCGTCTTCGTAGCTTACTTAGCTGGAGTGCAGGACACTTCAGGCTTCCTGCTCTTCCTCCGCCTCGAATGGGGATTGGCCGGCGAGCGCCTGGGCAACGACGAGCAGCGTCTTTCGATGGTCACGCGGAAGAGCAACGAAGAGGCTCGCCATCTGGCGTCCCCAAGACGTGGCGCCCATCTGGTCCAGTGCCCCCTCTTCGTCGAAGGCCTCCCGATCACGTAGGGGGAAGAGCGACTCGATGCTGCAATCCAGATAATCAGCAATCTTGGCCAGACGAGATGCCGAGACGCGGTTGGTGCCCTTCTCGTACTTCTGCACCTGCTGAAAGGTCACCCCGATTGCGCTTCCCAGATCGGCTTGGGTAAGGCCAGCTTGCTCCCGCACCAAGCATATCCTTTGGCCGACCTGAACGTCGACTGGGTCGGGGGTCCGATTCGGAGTCTGGCTCATTCTTGCATCCTGACACGTGACCATAGCGAGCCCGGTAGCCTTGAAGGGCGTGTACGCTGCTCGACCCCCCTAGCACCGGCCGGGAGCATGCACGAGGCCGCTCTATGCTCGGCCGGAAGGGAACATGATCTGCTGACGTATCCAGATCGATCGGCCGAATCGAGCGGCAGTCCGTAGTTTCTCGAGCTCGTTCAACCGCTCAGGACTGCTGCCTGGAGAGAGCGCCGGGCGCAAGTGGGCGATCAAATGCTGGCCACCGCAACCTCAACATGGCTAACGTGCCGTCCGGAGGTTGGGGGACGGATGGGGCAACAGCTTTCACCCAGGCAGCTTCAGTGCCTGCAGATGTCGGCGAATATGTCCGACAAGGAGATCGCGAAGGCGCTGGCAATTTCACCGCACACGGTGAGCCAGCACATCCGCGATGCGCGCGCGGTGCTGGGTGCAGGGAGCCGGCGTGAGGCGCGGCGGAGCCTCACATCAAATGCGTTACCCGCATCAGAGGTGATACCCGAGACGCCAGAATTGACGCCCGATCAGGGGGTTGACGCAGACACGCTGACGGTCGCGGACAACGATGGCTCTGGTCGGGAACGGTTCGCTCTCTATGACCGGTTAGGACGATGGCGAAAGCCGCGGCGGATCCTAGGCTCTGTGAGCCCGCTGATCCTGGTGCTGGCGTTGTTGGTCTTGCTGGTTCTGGGAGGAGGGCTGGCTCTGCTGAAGCTGTTTTTCGAGGCCGTCCAGCTGGTGCGTTCGTGACAACTTCGAACGGGACACCATGATGAACACGCAAGCGATATCTGTAGCCGGAACCACGGCCCATGAGCTGCGGGCCCTCGAGGCCGCGATCGACACTGCGCTGGGTCGCGCAGGCCAGCTGATGACCACACTGACGGAAGGAAGACAGGCGGCAGGACTGGCATCCAGCGTCGGGCATGCCGCGCTGCTGCAACTGGGGGCCTCTATCACGGCTGGGATCGAGATGCGCGGCCGGGTGATCCGCACCCATGGCCAGCTCACCACGGTGGCAGAGCGGCTCGGAGTGCCGGCCGAGGCGTTCGGCCCGGGCGAAGGCAAGCTGCCCGAGGACGAGACCGAGACGCCGCGGCCCACGGGCGCGCTGGCCAAGGCACAAGCTGACGCCTGATGAACGCCACGAACTACGCCCTCTATGCCGGGACGTTCGTGAGCATGGGCCTGCTGCTCAAATTTGGCGGCAGGCCCGAGCGGGCCGCAGTCCTTCTGGTAGCCGTCTCGCTGCTACTGGAGCCATTCGCACAAGGCGTGACACTGAACACTTGGCGCATCGGCACTGCGGGTCTGAATCTCGCACTGCTGGCGGGCTTTTGGGTGATGGCCGAGAAATGGGACCGTTGGTGGCTGGTGTTGGCCAGCAGTCTTCAGCTGATCGTGGTGCTGACCCATCTCATGCCGGTGATGGCGCCGGAGTTCGGAGTGAACACCGGGGTCACCATTCGCCTGCTGATGTGGACAATGATTGTGGTCAGTATGTTCGGCGGGGCTTGGGAGGCCGCTGCTGATCGGTACTGGAGCTCATCGGGCAAGCAGGTGCCATCGTGAGCCCGGAGGTGGATGTAGCGCACCTGGATGATCGGACGCTTCTGGCCGTGCTGTTCGGGGAGGCCGAGCAGGAGTTGGTTGACCACCTTCTTGAGGTGTTCGGCGGGTTGGTGGGCGTCCTGGCGGCTTCGGCGTCGCGGCTGGAGGCGGAGGCACGACGGCGCGGCTCGCGGCTACCATTCGAAGGCATAAGGCTGGAGGCCCTGCGAGAGGTGACAGCTCGTAGCCTGAAGTCGCGGGTTCGAGACCGACGGCGGATCGCGAGCCGGACCCAGCTCTATGGCTATCTGAGAGCGAGTATGGGCGCAGGATCACGTGAGCAGATGCGGATCCTCTATCTTGACCAGTCCCTTGGTCTGCTTGCCGACGAGGCGGTCACAGGCACGGTCGACCATGCGCCCTTCTATCCTCGCGAGGTGCTTAGGCGGGCACTCGAGCTTGAAGCGAGCAAGCTGATCCTCGCCCACAATCACCCCTCACGCTCGGCAAAGTTCTCTCGGCAGGACGTTGTCGCGACCCGGTCATTCCAGAATGCCGCCGAGGCGGTCGGAATCCAGCTCGTCGATCATCTGCTGGTGGCAGGTGCACGGATAGTCAGTGCAGCAAACCAAGGCATCGTAAGCGTTGGACAGTGAACTCGCGACCGTGCCGCGCGCGTGGCGACGCAAACCGGTCGCATTGAGGGCGTCATCCGGCGGCGAGGTATTTGAACCCGACGCGCTTAGCAGCTGACTTCGGAGAGCTGCCGGACCAAAGCTTTCTCCAAGGGGGCGAGAGCAAACGCCCAATGGACCGGAGGCGGCTCCACGAGTGCAACGGCCGCCTGTTCTCTCTGCGTTAAGCCCAGCCCCAGTCGTTTTCGGGCTGCAGGGCCAGGGGCAGGTCGCCGTGGGTATCGGACAGGAAGTTATCGCCCCGGGCGGCCCAGATTGCCATCCTGAGCGCCAGACCGTCGGGCAGGGCATCCATGCCGAACAGATCGTCCTCCGCTCCGGGCAGAACCTGCGGTCCGACCTCCAGCATGGCCTTGCCGACGATGAAGTCGTCCTCGCCCAGACCCGGCAGGACCTGCGGGCCCGCCGCCTTGCCGTCCAGCCCGAGGTCATCGGCCACGGGCAGCACCTGCGGTCCGCTGTCGGCGTCCGCCTTGGTGTCGCCACCGGTCTCGACCGGAGCCGACACAGGCTGGGCAAAGCGCGCATCGTTGGCCGGGATGATCCCCGCCAGGGCATCGGCCGGAGAGGCCTGTCCCGGGAAGATGAACTGGGCGGCCGTCAGATTGGCCATGGTCACCCCGTGCAGCACGATGAAGTCGCCATTGCCCAGGTTGATGGCGCCGTCGGCCCCGACCTGGCTGAAGTTGACCTTCAGCTGGTC
>Ga0075012_10000850_pt1 | contig 32059 bp, 21 predicted proteins | sample All_14_2_FD_71474 | JGI IMG/M metagenome (GOLD analysis project Ga0075012, IMG submission 71474) | Freshwater microbial communities in response to fracking from Pennsylvania, USA - Allegheny Zone_MetaG_DW_15 | ecosystem: Environmental > Aquatic > Deep subsurface > Groundwater > Drilled...
CATAAGGATCACTTAATAATTTTCCTGTTTTTCTTCAAAATATGCTTTCGGATGCTGGCAGGCCGGGCAGTTTTCGGGAGGGTTTTTGCCTTCATGAATGTATCCACACTTGCGGCATTCCCATTTAGTAGCTTCTTCGCGTTTAAATGCTTCGCTCTTCTCGATACGGGCTAAAAGGCGGAGGTAGCGTTTTTCGTGTTCAGCTTCCACTTTGGCAATGATTTTAAATGCTGTTGCAATTTGCGGAAAACCTTCTTCTTTTGCGATTTCCGAAAACTCGGGATAGAGCAATGTCCATTCTTCGTTTTCGCCCATTGCTGAAGCCTTAAGATTTTCAGCTGTGGTGCCGATAATTCCGGCAGGGTAAGAGGCTGTTATTTCAACTTCGCCACCTTCAAGGAAATTGAAGAAACGTTTGGCATGTTGTTGCTCCTGCCAGGCTGTTTTTTCGAAAATGGCTGCAATTTGCTCAAGACCTTCTTTTTTAGCCTGTTTGGCAAAAAACAGGTAGCGGTTCATGGCTTGCGATTCGCCGGCAAATGCCTTAAGCAAATTCTTCTCAGTTCGGGTTCCTTTAATGCTTTTGTCCATAGTATATTGTTTTAAATGAATAAGTTGCAGTGTGATTCGGCTGTTTCTGCCGAAAAACGTAAAGGTATTACTTTGTGAATGGAATCACAATAGAAATCCGGAGAAATTTATAGCTTTTTTATAAAACCGGGTGATCCAGAAGGGTTAATTATTCAAGCATTGGTCGGGACGCAACTCAAAGCAGCACCCTATTGAAAATGCCCGAATCAGGCCTGGTTTCACTTCTGTTGAAACCCTGAAAATATCCCATATGCAACATTAAGTCTTACTCCGTAAAAACTCCGGCTAACGAATCTTTACTACCTTTGTAACTTAAAAATCCGCCGGAAATTCGCCTTCCCGGCTTTGTGCATTTATTCCTTTAAATGAATACGAACGATAAATTAGCGTTAGTGCCCTCCAGTGAACCTGTGAGTGAAGTTTTTTCTGCTTTACATCTTATATCATCTTTTGCCAATAACAACAAAATTCAGGAAGTAGGGTCTTTGCTTAAAAGTCCGGAAAAACATCGGGTCTCATTAACCGGATTGGTGGGTTCATCCGCTTCAGTAGCTGTTGCGGCTCTGCACCAGGCTGTTTCCGGAATCCATCTTGTGATACTGAACGACAAAGAAAGTGCCGTTTATTTTTGCAACGACCTCGAAAACCTGCTGGGCGATACCGATGAGAATTTCCACCGCCGGAAGGTGCTTTTTTATCCTACATCCTATAAAAAACCTTACGAGCCCGAAAAAACCGACAACTCCAATGTGCTGATGCGCACTGAAGTTCTTAAACGAATAGCTACCCGGGGGAAAGATACCATCATCGTTACCTATCCCGAAGCCATTACCGAAAAAGTTGTTAACCGCAAATACCTGGAGAAATCAACACTTAAACTGAAACGTGGCGAAATCGTTGATCTCGATTTTATTTATGACCTGCTGGATGAATATGGATTTGCCCGTACCGATTATGTGGTTGAAGCAGGACAGTTTGCTCTGCGCGGAGGTATAATCGATGTTTTTTCGTTTACCAACGATAATCCGTATCGTATCGAATTTGTGGGCGACGAAGTAGGTTCCCTGCGTACATTCGATCCGGCTACACAACGCTCTGTTGATACACTCGATCACATTACCATTGTCCCCAATGTTCAGGACAGGGCTTTGGTTGAAACGCGAGAAACTTTTCTCGACTTTATTCCCCGCTACACCATTCTCTGGCTTAATGATGCAGGGTTTGCTGCCGACCGGATAGGCGCTGAATTTGAAAAAGCCGTGAAAGCGTTCGAATTACTCAGCGGGCCTGTACAACATCTGGAGCCAGCTGAATTGTTTTCTGACAGGGATTCTTTTCTGCGGCAGTTAACCGGATTCAATATTATAGAGTTCGGCAGACATACTTTCTTCGATCATACTTTTACTGCAGGTTTTCATATCAGCCCTCAACCTTCGTTTAATAAGAATTTCGATCTGTTTCTTGATGAACTGAAGTTGAATACATCGGCCGAAATTAAAAATATACTGCTGGCCGACAGTCCTAAACAGGTCGAACGTATTTATACTATCCTCGATGACCTCGAAAAAAGTCATCCGGATGAAAATCCACTCGATTTTGCCTGTATCCATCTTTCGCTGCACGAAGGATTTGTTTGCAAGGACATTGGAATAGCTTGCTACACCGATCATCAGCTTTTCGACAGGTATCACAAATTCAGGCTCAAAGAAAGTTTCAGCGGTAAGCAGGCGCTTACTCTAAAGGAAATGTACGACCTTAAACCCGGCGATTATGTAACGCATATCGATCATGGGGTGGGACGCTTCGACGGGCTTGAGAAAATCAATAACAACGGCAAATGGCAGGAAGCCATCCGTATTATTTATCAGAACGACGATTTGCTTTATATCAGCATCCATGCGCTTCACCGCATTTCGAAATACTCGGGTAAGGAAGGCCACATTCCTTCTATGGATCGGCTTGGCTCTAATAACTGGAATAAGTTAAAAGCTAAAACTAAATCCAGAGTTAAAGATATTGCCCGCGACCTGATAAAACTCTATGCCGAACGCCGCGCTGCCAAAGGTTTTGCTTTTACACCCGATACCTATCTGCAGCACGAACTCGAAGCATCTTTTATTTATGAGGATACACCCGACCAGGTTAAATCAACCCTCGATGTTAAAAAAGATATGGAGGCAGAACACCCGATGGATCGCCTGATATGCGGCGATGTAGGTTTCGGGAAAACCGAAATTGCAATCCGTGCCGCTTTTAAAGCAGTTGCCGATAGTAAACAGGTAGCTATACTGGTTCCTACCACGGTTTTGGCTGTTCAGCATTTTAAAACTTTTTCCGACAGGCTTAAAACCCTTCCTTGCCGGGTTGATTATATTAACCGGTTTAAGAGTACGCAACAGCAAAATGAGACTTTAAAAGATCTTGAAGCAGGTAAAATTGATATCCTTATCGGAACACATCGTTTGCTTAGTGCCGACGTAAAGTTCAAAGACCTGGGCCTGATGATCATTGACGAAGAGCAAAAATTCGGCGTCTCGGCTAAGGAAAAACTCAAAAAGCTACGGGTAAACGTGGATACGCTTATTCTTACAGCAACACCAATTCCACGTACGCTGCAGTTTTCGATGATGGGCGCCCGCGATATGAGCATTATAAGTACTCCGCCACCTAACCGGTACCCGGTACAAACTGAGGTTCATGTGTTCAACGAGGAAATTGTGCGCGATGCCATCAGTTATGAAATTTCACGCGGCGGACAGGTATTCTTTGTTAACAACCGGATACAGAACCTGATGGACCTGGCCGGAATTATTAAAAAACTGGTTCCCGATGCACGCGTGGGTGTTGGTCATGGGCAAATGGACGGCCATCAGCTCGAAAAAGTAATGCTGGGTTTTGTCGAAGGCGAATTTGATGTGTTGGTTAGTACAACCATTGTTGAATCGGGATTGGATATTCCGAATGCAAATACAATAATCATCAACGATGCACAAAATTACGGATTGAGCGATCTGCATCAGCTGCGTGGTCGCGTTGGCCGTTCGAACCGCAAAGCTTTCTGTTATCTGCTGGCTCCGCCTATGTCGATATTGAGTGATGAAGCCCGCAAGCGATTAAAAGCAATTGAAGAATTTGCCGATATTGGCAGCGGTTTCAATATTGCAATGCGCGATCTCGATATCCGTGGCGCAGGTAATATACTGGGAGCTGAACAAAGCGGATTTATTACCGAAATTGGTTTCGAGATGTATCAGAAAATCCTCGATGAAGCCATGCACGAGCTTAAACTGGATGAATATTCTGAATTATACAAGGATGAAATTGATAAGGAATTTGTCCGCGAATGCCAGATTGAAACCGACCTCGAAATCCTTATTCCTGATAATTACATCAGTAACATCACCGAACGATTAAGCTTGTATAAGGAGCTCGACAGTATTGAAACAGAGGAAGCCCTGCTTGGTTACCAGGAGAAACTCATCGATCGCTTTGGTCCTGTTCCGCCTGAAACTCAGGAGTTACTCAATGCTATCAGGTTGCGCCGGCTGGCAAAATCGTTGGGTATGGAAAAGCTCATTCTGAAAAATCAGCTTATGACCGGTTATTTCGTTAGTAACGAAGCTTCGCCTTACTATCAAAGCGAAATATTTACTTCTGTGCTGAAATATGTTCAGTCGCATATGAGTTCCTGCCGGATGAAAGAAGGGTCGGGGAGGCTGAGTATAACTTTTCAGAAAGTTAATACTATTTCCCACGCTTTAAAGGTCTTGCGTGATATGGAAATTCAAGAATCTAAAATGTAGAAAATAATAAATCATATGACTAAACGCTTTCTTTATATTCTTATCTCTGCCTTTCTTCTGGCGTTTCCTAAGTTCGCCGAAGCGCAGCAGCATTGGATGGTTTATTTCAAGGATAAACAGCCTGCAGGATTTAACCCTTACGAGTACTTCGATGCGAAAGCAATCGAACGTCGTATAAAAGCTGGTTTGCCATTGAACGATCCATCCGATTGGCCTGTTAACGATACTTATGTTCAAGAAATTACTCCTCTGGTTCAGGAAGTGATTTTTACAAGCCGCTGGTTTAATGCAGTGGCTGTTGATGCAAGTTCGCTGCAAATAGCACGTGTAATGGAGCTTCCATTTGTACTTGATGCCGAATTTGTTGAGCCTTCCACACTGATGGTTGCCGGATATGCTGAGTATGATACTACGATGGATTTCGATCAGGAAAAAGTTTTAAAGGGTCAGTTATCAACCTTAGGTGTTGATGCATGGCAAAAAGCTGGAATGAACGGTAAAGGAATCCGGATTGCAGTTTTTGATGTTGGTTTCGATCATGCTGATAAAGTACCAGCGTTCGATCATATCCGAAACGAAAACCGGCTGATTGCTACCAGCGATTTTACCAAACGAGGTAATCCCGAAAATGTATATTATGGCAACGGGCATGGCACCCAGGTTTGGTCGTGTATTGCGGGAAAAATTGACGATTTGCAGATCGGATTGGCAACCGGAGCCGAGTTTCTATTGGCGAAAACTGAGAAAAATTCGGAGAAATTCTCCGAAGAACTCAATTGGCTTGCTGCAGCCGAATGGGCTGATAAAAATGGCGCTGATATCATAAACAGCTCGCTTGGATATACTTACAAAAGATATTTTAACTGGCAGATGGATGGACGTACTTCCTTGATTTCGCGGGCTGCTAACATGGCCGCGCGCAAAGGAATGCTGGTTGTTAATGCCGCCGGTAACGAAGGCAGCGGCAAATGGCATTATGTAGGCGCTCCGGCTGATGCCGATAGTGTTTTGTCGGTTGGAGGAATCGATCCTTCCACAGGATATCATACCAGTTTTAGCTCTTACGGACCTACTTCCGACAAAAGAATGAAACCCAATGTAACTGCGTATGGCCATGTTACAGCTGCAGCTCCTGCAGGCTTAACGTCAACGCAGGGTACATCATTCGCTTCGCCGCTGGTTGCTGGTTTTGCTGCTTGTGCATGGCAGTCGGACCGTACGCTCACCAATATGCAACTGTTTCGGGAAATCGAAAAATCAGGGAGTATGTATCCTTATTTCGATTATGCACATGGGTATGGGGTACCTCAGGCTGCTTATTTTACTGAATCAAAAAAGGTGACTTCGGATCCAACTTTTGAGCTTTTCGTAACTGAAGATACAATTAAAGTTATAGCTAAAACTGAGCTTTCAGGGAGTATTCTTCCCGACTTAAGTCTTGATGTAAAAGCGTTTACTGATAGTCCGACGGCTGAAGGTACTAACTATTTTTACTACAATATCATGGATGCTAATGGGGTTATAGAAAGTTATTATGTGTTGAATGTAACTCAGCCCGAGGTTCTTACTATTAACAAAAACGACTTTCCGGAAGGAAAAACGCTAAATATTCATTATGCAGGTTACAGCCTGTCAGTTAAACTTTAATCCGCTGGTAAATTTTATGAAGAGAATCATTTTATTAGCTTTACTTTTAGTAACAGCAAGTGCATATACTCAGGAAATCCTGCTCGAGCAAAATGTTAAATCCGATTCCATCCGACCTACCCGGGGGCCGAATCTTAAAAACTTCACACATTTTTATATTGGAGTCGGTTTCCCTTTCCACATCAATGAGGAAGTAACCTACACTAAGTTCGGAACATCAACCGCTCTTGATTTTGGATTCAGGTATAAGCGGAAATTTTCTAACTTTTTTGCTACAGGGTTTGATCTTGGAATCGGATCTTCAACATATAATTTGTCGCAGGATGTTCCTAAAACTGTGCCTGACACTATTATAAACGAAAAGGAAAAGTTCCGGATTTTGAGTTTTTCGCCATCAGCTTATCTTAGGTTTAACTTTGGCAGACGTGGCAACTATGTCGGCAATTACCTCGATCTTGGAGCTTACGGAAGCTGGAATATGCGAAAACTGCACTTTACCATCAATAAAAATGAGATGGATGAGAAAGTAAGAGTTGAAACAACACGGCTGGATTACATGGAGAGTTTTGCGTATGGTTTTCTGGCTCGTGCCGGCACCAACCGCTATGTACTAACCGCAAAATACCGGATGAGCGATATTTTTAAATCTTCGTATTCAATCCCCGAATTGCCAAGGCTAACAGTAGGAGTGGAGGTTGGATTGTTTTAGTGTTCAAAATAAAGGTGAAGAGCTCCGAAATATCTTCGGATCAGGGGATAAAAAAAAGCCGGCTTAGATATAAGGCCGGCTTTTTTACTTGGTTAGTGTTACAACCTATTCAAAAACAATTTTCTTTGACCAGGTTGTGGTTGAGGTTGAAAGTTTCAGGAAATATACTCCTGCATTTACTTCAGGAATAGAGTAACTGATTGTATTGTCGCCCGATTTTAATTTTTCCGGAGCTGAATAAACAATTTTTCCGGCTATGTCAACTATTTGCATAACTGCCGTTTGTGCTGAAGGTACATTAACTGTTAAACTGAAGTTGCCATCCGATACCGGGTTTGGCGTAATTTTAATAGCTGACTGTCCGGGTAGTTCAGTAATACCGATGTTGTTAACGACCGTGATATAAATTTTTGCTGTGGCGGTTAGAGTAGGATCGGCCTGGTATGCAATTTTATATACTACTGAATCACTTCCAAAATATCCTGCTGCAGGTTCATAGCTGATAACATTAGGATTGGCAAATGGAATATATGAATTACCATGTACCGCATTTACTTCAATGCTTAACGAAACCGGAGCCTCTTTAATATCATTATCCAGAACGGCAACGGTAATCAGCTCCGAAATTTTGGTTTTTGCTGAGTCGCTAACGGCAGTTGGCGGTCCTGTAAGTTCGAACAAAACACCATCATTATCAACAAAGCGTTTCACAAAATTCTGATAGTAAAGATTGGCGATGGTTGCATCGTGGATGATAAGTGTATTTTCGTCGTTATCGTTGTCGGCAGCAGCACTCCAGTTGTGCGAACCGGTTAGTACTAAAGGATCTGATGATGGTGCATTCTGGTCAACAACCATATATTTGTGATGCATTATGCCGCTATTTACATCATCAAAAGTATAATGGGTGCCTAAAGCTGCTTTGAGGATAGTATTAACGGTTGCTCCGTTGTTTGCTTCGGCATTGGTAAGCATATTCACTGCAGCGCCATCAGCCTTCTGAGCAGCAATTGCATCGGCCATTTCGTTACGGGTAATAAGCATGGTTGCAATGCTCAGGTCGTTATCAGTAGTGTTTATGTTCTGAACAATTTTTGCGTTTACACCATCAGTCGGGCTGAAATAGTTTTCAACTCTTTTTCCGTTGATGATAAATTCGTGAGGAGTATTATTCTTTTTTGTGAAACCAAAACGGGCTTTCACGGCATCAGCAGAGCTTCCTGACGATCCCCACATTTCCTCAAATTCAATTTTAAATGCCCGTGCAAGACTTTGGTCCTGAATGATAATCACATTATTCGGATCCAGGTTTATCTGTCCGTCCGTTAAATTGGTCGAACCGGTCCATACAAGAGGATCATTCGGATTGGCTGATTCGGTATCAAAAAGGATAAATTTATTATGCATAATTCCGGTACGGTTTGAACTGGAAGGACCTACAAGCACATTTACATTCGAGCCCATAAGTTCATCAATACCCAGGTTTGCAGTAGTTCCACATCCAATAACACGAACTGTAACGCCCCGGTTGGCAGCAGCTTTTAAAGCATTGCTTACATTGCTCATGCCTGAGTTATTGAAGTTGTACATGGTAAGATCAACAGTATATTTTGCCCGGTTGATATAACTGATAAGCGTATCGTCAATAGCATTTGGTAAGGTGACAGCATTTACTCCGTTTGAATACAAGTTGTCAACAGCAGTATTAAAATACACTTTCATATCGCCTGTTGAGTTCGAAATGGTAGCAAAAGGCAATGTTCCTGAAAATGCAGTATCGCTTCCGCTAACCGAAAATGCCTGCACCCAAATTACCTGTCCGGCCGAAACACCCGATAGCGCGATATCGTGGTTTGTTGATCCCCCGGCACCGCTTATATGATTTGTTTTTACGGTTTCAGCTGTTAATCCGTAGTACATTTCGGTGGTACCGGCAATGTTGGTTACCCAGTTGAAATCGAGTTCGGTTTTTGTAAAATTGGTGTTAACAAGCACACTTGTGAGGTAAATGGAACTAGTCATCTGTATGTCAGCAATAGTACGCGGAAGCATTTGATAACCAGCCGTCGGACTGTTGTAATCGAACTGTGATAATACACCGGTTAATGTAACCATTCCGTTTGGAATAGGCTGCCCGATAATATCGGTCTGGTTGTTTTTTACATAAATATATCCGCTTTCGCCGTTTGCTGTAAAAAGGTATTTTTTCTGTGTAAAAACTCCTCCTGCATCAGCGAATTGTACATTATTTACCTGTATCAGCATTCCTTCGTAAGCTTCGGTAAGTTGCGCTGGTGTTAAAGAAATTGGCGCAGGCACAGGGTTGCCGGTTGAACGTATGGTTACGTTGCTAACAGGATCAAGTTCGAGAAGCTGATTGTAATTTTTAAGTGTTCCGGTTATTGTTACCGAGTCACCGCGGTTCACGCCGTTAACTGCCGAGCCATAGGCCGCAATACCGGCTGTATTATCCTGAAAGTATCGGATAACGCCCAGTTCGGCGCCATTGGTAACAATACCTTTAACGGTAACTACTGTTCCGACGGCCATCCCACGGGCTTCGAGAATTGAATTTTGTGCATTGCCTGCAATAAAAATACCAAGCAATAACAACATGGTGAAGAGTGATTTTTTCATTTAAGTTGATTTAGTATTGTTGTTTTTTAGTTAAATACAATTTTTAATGAAGCAGTAAATTGCCTGCCTGCACCCATAAATACAGATGCTGAGCGTGCGTCGAAAGTGTTGAATGGACGCTGAATATAAGTGTCGTTATTTCTTGCATCTGAAATATAAACTTTATCCAATACATTTAATACATTCAGCCTTATTGTAAAACCAAGCTTTTTAAAAGGATCCAGCTTAAATTTGTAACCAGTGTGAAAATCAACAAGTGTATAGGCTGGAATTCGCCATGAGTCAACAGGATTTCCAAGTTCATCGGTACATTCTTCCGGGTTAAAATCAGCATAATACCTGTCGAAATGAGTTCCGCCAACTTCGAGATAAAAGTTTTTAACAGGTTCATACCTCAGGCTGGCACCTAGCTGAGTTTGGGCTGCATCGCCAACATGAATTCCTGTTGCATCGAAACTGAATGTATTGGCGGGTTTATTGTTATCGGTAAAATACATTTGAAGATTCTCTATTTTCTTATCCCATTCCCAGTTCCCAACAGAAATCAAACCCTGAAAATCGAGATTACGGAGGATTTTGTAAATGAAATCAATTTCAATGCCGGTGTGCAAGGCATCCATTCCTGGTATATCACCATAGGTATATCCTTCGGTACCAGTGAGTGGATCCTCGTATTTACCCTTAACCTGGTTAGTTGGCTTGTTCTCCCATTTGGTATAATACGCATTTACATTGGCCGAAAAAGTTTTGCTGGTATAGGCATATCCCAGTTCCAGTGCTTTAACTCTTTCGTTCTTTGTTACTGAATCCGGAAGGAAATTTGCAGTATATCCTTTAAAATAGTATTTAAAGTCTTTTGTTTTCGACAAATAACCTAAGTTCACAAACACATTGTTGTGCTCGTTAATGTTATAATTGGCACCGGTTTTAAAAGTAAATCCCGGATTGTAGGTCCAATCCGATTCATTATTTCCGAAATAGTCAATCTTTTTGTATCCGCTTAAAGATGTTGTTATGTTAACAAAAGAGCTGATATTCCCTTCTTTATACTCTACCTGTCCGAAGAGTCCGCCCCAGTTTACAAGTCCGTCATCATAATAGTACACTTTATCGCCTACATGTTTTACAGCAAGCATAGGATTAGCAGTATAATCGTTTCGCAGATCAAATTTATCAATGGCATAGTCACCTCCCATCAAATCGGTGATTTCGCTGTAGTGCTCTGCTTTATACGAACGCAGATCAATTCCTCCGGAAATGTCGAACTTGCTGTTTAGCTTATAGCTGAATGTTGATAATAAGCCATACCAGCGGTGGTTATTGTTGTTCTGAACAAGATAATTGGTCGAATAATAGAGTTTGTCGCTGTAAGTCGGATTAATCGGGTACGACATTCCAAAACCGGTATTGGTAGGTTTCGAATTCTGATCGTAGATGCTTTGCCAGTTTATTTGACCCACTTCATCGCCTGAATATAATTCGGGATTGTTTGCAACTTGCTCAGCAGTAATAAGATTAGTGTTTTTCAGGCTGTTTCTGGGTTGTTCGCCGCCCCCGGTTCCTAATGAAAGATATGCAGTTGTTGAAATCACTAGTTTTTCATTAACATTCCAGTGATCGCGGATGCTGAACTGAGGTTTAAAATACGTATTGACCATTTCGTTTCTAACCTCCCTTTTAGCATCAGGATTTATGATGCGGGCGCTGAAATCGCTGTTCCACTGATCGGCGTCGCGTTGTAAATAACCCCAGTGCTGGTTATACCCAATGCCCTGGTTAACAATAGAAGGGAAATCTTCTGATGCCACTCCCTGCTCTTTGGCATAAGCTGTATCGTAATCGGCTATAGAGCGTTTATAGTTGCGTTGCTTGTGAGTTTGTGGTGCACCAAAACCTGTTACACTTGTTATGTGGTTTCCCCAGCGTTTATCAACTTTAGCAAAGAAAAACCATGCGTCAACATTAGTTTGTTCAACCCATCCATCACCTGTTTTATATGCACCGGCAAGCGTTACACTCCATCCTTTATTTAATTTTCCGGATGTATATCCAAGGTTGGTTGTAAGTTTGCCTTCGCCGTCAACGCCTTGCTCAATGCTTAACGAACGGTTGTTTTCGATGCCAACAGTTAGTATATTTACGGTTCCTCCTACTGAAGGCAGCGCTAGTTTTGACGCACCCAGGCCACGCTGAACCTGCATACTGCGTGTAACGGCATTCAGTCCGAACCAGTTCGACCAATAAACCCAGCCATTTTCCATATCATTAACCGGAATACCATCGAGCATAACTGCCACATTACGCTGGTTAAAACCTCTGATTGTAATACGTGCATCGCCATCGCCACCGCCTTGCTGTGTTGCATAAACGCCTGGTGTTTTGTTAAATAGCATCGGGATATCCTGCCCCGATAAGCGCTCTTCAATTTTTGCCGGCAAAAGCGTTGTAAAGGCTACAGGGGTTTCGCGCGAACGGGCTACATCGCCTACAATTGATATTTCATCCAGGACAATGGTTTCCATAGTAAAAGTAAGGCTCAATGGCTTATCAGCAACCACAATATCCTGCGAAATAGGGTTATACCCTACATAACTAAGCATCAGGGTATATTTGCCTTTCTCAAGCTGGAAAGAAAATTTTCCATTGATATCAGTCGCTGTGCCTGTTTGAGTGCCTTTAATCACAACATTGGCGCCAACCACGGTTTCTCCAAGAAATGAGTCTTTAACTACTCCGCTTACTGTTTGCTTTTGTGCAACAACAGCTAGTGTACAAGCTAAAAAAAGTGAGAACAGTAAAATCTTTTGTTTCATAAGACTGGTTTGTATAAATCAAAAAAAGTACCCGGAATGAAATCGCACTCATTACCGGGTACCTTTGTATATGTCAGATTAGGTGTAAATAACAGAATTATTTAACCAATATTTTCTGCACAGCAGAACTTTTGTCCGAAAATACTATTTTAACAAGGTAAACCCCATTATACAGTCCTGATGTAAGTACTTCAGTTTCTTTGCTAGCCGTTGGAAGTGTAAGGCTATATACTTCTTTTCCGATTATGTCAAAAATCTGAACAGATGTAAATGGTAAACTGGCTGAAATGCTGAAATGTTCAGCAACAACAGGATTAGGGTAGATACTTATCGTTCCGGTGAAACTTGTTTCTTTTATTGCTGAAGGGTATTCAGGGTCGGCTACACAGGCATGAGATCCGAGATGATCCCAGATGTCTTTATAAACGAAATGACCTGCTGTGTCAATTTTTGCAGGAACAGTATCCCACTCGAGGCTCACGTTAAAAGGATTCGGGTTTGTTACAACGCCTTTTACAACACCAGGTTTCCTGATCAATGTATGATCCGAGGTCCACGACATCCAGAAAGGACCGAAAGACGTTCCATCGGTTGCTTTTGACTGAACAATGTAGTTTATAACTTTGCCACTTACAGGAAGCTGGTTTGCAGTATAATTTACTGTGGTATCTTTAACATACGACCATCCTGTTTCGCCCGAAATAAGGTTTCCAAGTCCGATTTGGCCAATCAGGTCAACGGAAGTAACATTCGAAAGGTTGGTGTTGGGCGCTTCGCCGTTTGGGGTTTTTATCAGGGCAATAGCATCGTTTCCGTTCATGTAGGTCGGAGCCGGATATGCCCCATCAAGCTGGTCAGCCAAGGCCTGTAACTCAGGGCTGCATGCAGGTGAACTCGATGTGCTTGTAGTTTGTCCGTTAACAAGTACATGTGTTTTATAAGGTTGCAGGGTGCCAGTGAGTTTTGTTACGCCCCCCTCAGTGAAAACTGAACTTCCATTACTGAAACGGACAACATAATACTTCGAGAGGTCAATCGGCTGATTGGTAGGATTGTAAATTTCTACGCCTTTGTTATTCCCACTTCCTTCTACATATTCGGAGAAAAATAAATCAGTAGGGGTTTGTGCTGAAGCTATAAAAGCAGTAAAAAAAACACTCAGAAAGAGTAAAAGATGTTTCATAAGCTGTGTTGATTAATGTATGGTTTGAATTATGAATTTAGTCAGAAAATGCTATTTGGGATGCAAAGTTACAATTATTTCCTTGTAATAAAATGCAATTTTTTGTGATAATAATGAAGTAAGTTAAGATAATGATTATCAGTATTATAAATTGATTAGCCGGATGTTTTTATTGATTTTATCCCTTTAAACCGGGAAATAGTCACATTGAGGAATAGCCTGAATATAAGCAGGTCGGGTTTTACCATTTTTACATGCTAAATACTAACTACCGCATTACTGTGTTTCATCAAACCGGAAATAAAATTATTTCTGATTCCCAAATATTTCCTACTTTCGTTCCTTTAAAACCAGCCCTGTGTCAGATAGCTTAGTCATTATCCCCACATACAACGAAAAGGAAAATATCCAAAAGATGATTGAGAAAGTGTTCTCATTATCTAAAGATTTTCATTTACTGATAGTTGAAGATAATTCGCCCGATGGTACTGGCGAAATAATAAAGGAAATGATGCCGCAGTTTCCTGACAGGCTCTTTATCCTTGAGCGGAAAGGGAAATTAGGACTTGGTACAGCGTATATTGATGGTTTCAGGTGGGCACTCAGCAAAGGGTATGAGTTTATATTTGAAATGGACTGCGATTTCTCGCATAACCCTGACGACCTCATCCGTTTGTACAATGCCTGTAAGATGGATGGCGCCGATCTTTCAATCGGATCGCGCTACATAAAAGGGGTAAACGTTGTTAACTGGCCGATGGGCAGGGTTCTGATGTCGTACGGAGCATCCATGTATGTGCGTTTTATCCTCAGTATGCCCATTGCCGATACCACAGCCGGTTTTAAATGCTATACAGCAAAAGTATTGCGCACTATCGATTTGAACTCGGTTAAGTTTATGGGATATGCTTTCCAGATTGAGATGAAATATACTGCCTGGCGATTAGGTTTCAGGATTGTGGAAGTGCCGATTATTTTTACTGACCGAACTGAAGGAACCTCAAAAATGAGTTCAAAAATATTCAAGGAAGCTTTCCTCGGAGTTATGAGCCTCAGATTTAAAAAAATTAAAGCAGCTACAGTGTAATAAGCTAATAGATTGATATTTTTTGAAACCCTTTGGAGACTAATCTCTGAAGGGTTTTTTGTGAAAAAAATGTGATAGTAATTGCTTCGCCCGCGGATAATACATTGAACTAAACTATTTTTGCATCGGTTTCCTACACCCCAAAACTTATGAATTCAGAAGACATTTTAATCCGGAATGCTACCATCGTTAACGAAGGCAGGCAGTTTATCGGTTCAATACGTATTAGTGGCCGGTTGATTAAAGAAGTGGCTGAAGGGGAAATCGGAAATTCAGACAACTGCGAAGTGATTGATGCAACCGGATTGCTCTTACTGCCGGGAATTATTGATTGCCATGTTCATTTTCGCGAACCCGGCGTTACCCATAAAGGTGATTTGAGTTCCGAAAGCCGTTCTGCAGTTGCTGGCGGAGTTACTTCGTTTTTCGAAATGCCAAACACTCAGCCGCAAACTGTTACTCTCGAATTGCTGGAACAAAAAATGGCTTTGGCAGCTGAAAATTCACTGGCTAATTATTCCTTCTTTCTGGGAGCCAGCAACGATAATATCAATGAAATTGTTAATGCTGATCCAAAAACGGTGTGTGGGGTAAAAGTGTTTTTTGGCGCATCAACAGGTAATATGCTGGTTGATAACATTCACACGCTTGAGGAAATTTTTAAACGTTCGCCCATTCCTGTCGCGGCGCATTGCGAGGATGAATCCATCATCCGCGCCAATAGTGCCGCCATGAAGGAGAAATACGGCGACGATGTTCCTGTTGAAATGCATCCTGTGATCCGCAATTCCGAGGCCTGTTTTCGCTCAAGCGAACTGGCAGTTTCGCTGGCGCACCGATACAACACCCGTTTGCATATTACCCATATGTCAACAGCCGCAGAACTTAAGCTGCTCGATAACAACCTGCCACTCGATCAAAAACGTATTACTGCCGAGGCCTGTACACATTATCTTTGGTTCAGCGATGCGGATTATAGCCGTTTGGGAACTAAATTAAAAGTGAACCCTGCCATAAAATCGGTATCGGACAAAAATGCATTACTTCGGGGACTGCTCGATAATAAAGTTGATATAATTTCGACCGACCATGCGCCGCACCTGTCCGAAGAAAAAGCGAATACTTATTTTAAAGCACCTTCCGGAACGCCACTGGTGCAGCACTCGCTTCAGGCCATGATGGAAATGGTGAAACAAGGGAAAATGGAACTAACCACAATGGTTGACAAAATGTGTCACTCACCGGCCATTTGTTATTCAATTGAGAAAAGAGGTTTCATAAGGGTAGGATATTATGCTGATCTTGTGTTGGTTGATCCCAAAAGTAGTGTAACGGTTCAAAAGGAAAATATACTTTACAAATGTGGATGGTCAGTTTTTGAAGGAACGACTTTCGGTTCACTGATCGTTAAAACATTTGTAAACGGTCATCTTACATTTGATAAAGGTAAAATTGACGATTCAAAAAAAGGCTTACGTATTACATTTGAAAGGAAATAAAAATCATGAAGAAAATACTGTTTATTGTTCTGCTTGCTGCATTTACATTCGGTTGTGCCGAGAAAAAAGTTGTTGAATCGACATACGAAAACGGCAATCCAAGGGTTGAGAAATATTATAAGAAAAAGGGAGATAATCTGATTTTGCAACGCGAAGTTGTTTTTTACGAAAACAAGCAGAAGAAAATGGAAGGCACCTTCAGGAATGATAAGCGCAACGGAGCCTGGAAAGCGTGGTACGAGGACGGAACCCTTTGGAGTGAAGGCGAATATAAGGATGGCAAACGCGATGGCCTGGGAATAGCCTATCACGAAAACGGTACGAAATACATCGAAGGCATGTATAGCAACGATACCCGCGTTGGGGCATGGCGGTTTTACGATACTACAGGAGTTCTGCTTAAGGAAGTGAATTTCGATCTTGTTCCGAAATCAGCTGATAACGATAGCGTTCAGTAAATTTTTATGAGTTGTTTTCTGGTGTATGGACCTGAAAAATGTATTTGCTAATTCAGGTTAAATTTCACGTAAACCGGAAGGTGGTCGCTGTATCCGCCAAAATATTTAGTGCTGCTCATTGTGCGGTTAGGGCGCGGTTCGCCTTCTTTGGTTTTAAAAAGCAGGTATTCAGCCCTGAAAATTTCAGCCTGCTCAACGGATGTACGGAGTCCTTTTTTACGTATTACCATATTTCCAGAAACAATGATCTGGTCGAATAAGTCCCAGTCCTTGTAAAACAGGCTTCCTTCACCTTTTTTATATTCGGGGTATAATAAACTGCATAAGTCGTTGCTTTTTGTAACCATATCAGGGTATTGCGCTTTTAATCCAACGGTTATAGTTTTATCCGAAGGCTCATCATTAAAATCGCCGAGGATAAGGATATTGGCTGATTTTTCCAGTTTCTGGATTGCATCAATTTTGTTGCGAAGTACTTGCGCAGCTGCCATGCGATTTGGTTCTGAAAGTTCAGTGCCTTCACGACGCGATGGCCAGTGGTTAACAAAAACATGCAGTATTTCGCCTGAACTAATTTTTCCTTTTACATATAGGATATCGCGTGTACGGTCGCTGTTCGGTAGTATAACCTCCAATGGCTCTGACGAAATAACCCTGTAGGTTGAAGGATTGTAGATCATGGCTACATCAATTCCACGCTCATCAGGACTATCGTAATGTATGATATTGTATTTGAGTTTGCTGATTGTTGGAGATGCAGTAAGCATTTCGAGAACCATCTTATTTTCAACTTCAGCAAAACCAACCAGATCGGGCATAGCCGGACTGGCAATATCATTCATCACCTGACCGATCTGATTGATTTTTGTATTCAGCCTTTCTTCTGTCCAGGGAACTTTTCCGGCAGGAGTAAATTCGTCATCATTTACCTTTGGATCATCCACGATATCGAACAAGTTTTCGACATTGTAAAACATTGCCACAAAGGTCTTTTTAACTGCTTTCGGGCTACTTTTGGAAGTTTGGGCAACACCAGTGACCCATGGCAGTAATGCCAGTAGCAGGAGGTAGAATTGATTTTTCATGCGCAAATGTACTCTTTTATTTTTTTTTGTCACGAATACAGTTTTTCAATAAAAAAACCGGCTCTTTTCAGAACCGGTTTTTGAAATAATAATACCTGATCTTTAGTCAGCAACAATTACTAAGTATTTGCTTCTGCTCCAGAAATCGGTGTAGTTGAGAATAACCAGCTTGTCAACCGATTTTTTGCCTTCGCCTTCAAATTTGTAGGAACCTGCCGGGTGATTTGTAAGCAATACTGCTTTTTTCTTGTTGACAGGAATTTCATTCAGGATGGTGATATCAGCCTTGGTGAAGTATGTTTTGTCGAAATCTTCGGTAACATTTTTAGCGCGGCCAATACCGATAAATCCACCTGATTTATCAATGATCTTCTTTTCTTTCAGCTCTTTGGTTGTGCCTACAACATAATAGGCAGTATTCAGGGCAGCCGTTTTTTCTTCAATTGCCTGTTGTTTTGCTTTGTTTTCGGCACTGAGGTTTTCAACATTAGTACTCAGGTTTGTAACCTGGTTGCCCAAATCCTGAACTTTAATATTCATTTTGCCTAACTGTTCTTTTAATTCGGCAATTTCAGCATCTTTGGCTTCAATTGATTTGGTCAGATTGTCAATCATAGTTTCCAGTTCCGAAATTTTGACATTAGCACCTTTTAAGCCGGCTTCCGAATTTTTTAATTTAGCCCTTAACGAAGCAACCATTTCGCGGTTTTTTTGCAACATCAAATAAATGGCATTAATGTCGCCGGTAATTTGTTCGCGTGCGCTGGTCTGAACTTCCGAGCCACCACTAGTACTCTGACTAATAATATTTTCTTTTAATTTAATAGAGTCGAGGTTCGACTGAATTTCGTTAAAAGCACGAACAAATTCCATTACAGTTGTGTCCTTCTGGAATCCCAGAGCCAACAGGCTGTCGTTCTTGGCTTTAAGCCTGGCATTCTCTTCTTTCATTTTGTTACAGCTCATCGTCATTAACATGGCGGGAATGAGCATTGCTAAAAATAATTTTTTCATAACATCTTTTTGGTTAATTGTTAAATAACGCACAAAGGTACAATCAATTGTATTAAAATACTTTTTAATTAATAAAAGTTGTCCTTACCCATAATAAAACCTGTTTTTGGTTTAGAAAAATTTTAACCCATTGAGCCGCGTGAGCTCAATTAACTGAAATCGGGTGACTTTTTTTTACGTGCTACATATTCAGAAATTATAAGACCGAAACACAAAAAAAATGCTGTTTTGTTGTTAAATGACAGATAATGAAATGTTCAGATAAGGTTTTTCTTTCCGTTTTTAGAGTTTATTAGTTTCTCGTATTTCTGACTCTAATTCCCTCATTCGGACGGGAATCGGAATTGTTAATTTTACCTCCTTACCAGCAAGCGGTTGAGGATTGATAAGGTTAAAGTGGTTTTGAGATTAAAGCCTCATTTACCTATCTTTGTCCTTTTACCTTTTTATATGACAATCTACCCGCAGATAATACTCAAACCCGGCAAAGAACTGCCTGTACTCCGTTATCATCCCTGGGTTTTTTCAGGGGCTATTCAGAGCATTAACGGAAACCCGGCTGAAGGCGATATTGTTGAGTGCTATTCTGCTGCCGGCAAATATCTTGCCACCGGACATTGTATGCCGGGCTCACTGGCAGTAAAACTTTTTACGTTCACCAAACAGGAAATTGATAAGGGTTTCTGGCTGTCAAAAATTAAAAATGCGTGGCAGGTGAGGGCCTTGCTTGGACTTACAAATAATCCCGCAACCAATGCTTATCGACTGGTACACAACGAAGGTGATTCCTTGCCCGGACTTATAGTTGACGTTTACAATTCAATGGCTGTATTGCAGGCACACACAACCGGAATGCACGATATCCGGCAGATGCTCGCCGATGCAATACTTGAAGTGAGTGATGGGAAAATAACCAGCGTGTATGATAAAAGCGCCGAGTCGATCCGCAGAATGACCGGTCGGAATGTAAGCGATGGTTTTCTTGTTGGCGAAACAGGTGAATGTGATGTGATAGAAAATGGGAACAGGTTTCATGTAAATGCTGTAAGTGGACAGAAAACAGGTTTTTTTCTCGATCAGCGCGAAAACCGCGAGATTCTGGCGCGGTTTGCTCCCGGGCGCAATGTTTTGAATATGTTTGGATATACTGGTGGATTTTCCGTTTATGCAGCCAAAGCCGGTGCTGAAATTGTGCATACAGTTGACAGCTCAGCCTCTGCTATTGCTATAGCGGTTGAAAATATGAAGGAGAATGGATTTAGCGCATCACAGTTTGATTGTTTTACTGCCGATGCCCGCAAGTACATCGAAACTATGGATACCGGTAAGTATGATCTTATAATTCTCGATCCGCCGGCGTATGCTAAAAATGTATCTTCACGGAACCAGGCTCTTAAAGGCTATCGTACACTTAATGGAATAGCCCTTGCGAAAATAAGAAGAGGTGGGATTTTATTTACTTTTTCCTGTTCACAGGTTGTTGACCGACAAACTTTTACTTCGGCGGTTACCGCTGCCGCCATTGATGCAGGACGACAAGTACGTATTATTCAGCATCTTTCGCAGCCGGCAGATCATCCTGTAAATATTTTCCATCAGGAAGGAGAGTATCTGAAAGGATTGGTGCTGATGGTGGAGTAGGCGAAACACAAGCCCCAAATTCCAAAAAACCCGCCTGCAGCGGGCAGGCAAATTCGAAGCCCCAAATCGTAAATCGTATTTCGTAAATCGTCCCTCGTAAATCGTAAATAGTTCCTCGTAAACCGTCCCTCCCAATTCCAAAATCCCAAATTCTATCCATTGCCCATCGCCTTGTCGCCCATCGCCTTGTCGCCCCTTCTCTTCTGTGGGAAACAAAATTTATTATAACTCCAGGCAACCTTTCACCTGAACGGTGTTTGTATTTATGTAATATTGGCAGATGTTTTCGGAAAAAGCATTAATAAAGGAAGTTAAAAAACGGAACCGCAAGGCTTTGGAAGAGCTTCATAATCGCTATGCCCCTGTTTTACTTGGACTTAGCATGCGTTACTGCGGAAACCATGCAGATGCGGAAGATGTGTTGCACGACGCTTTCATAAAAATTCTTTCTGGCATTAATTCGTTTGACGAAAGGCCAAACAGTTCTTTCGAAGGATGGCTGAAACGTATTACGGTAAATACCGCCCTCAATTTTATCCGTCATAAAACGAAAACAATTTTCCTTGTCGGGATAAATCCTTCGATAGAAGATATGCAGGAAGAGCAAACTGCTGATGATCCTTTTATGAAAATGGGAGAATTTCTGACCAAAGACATCATTCTGCAGATGGTTTGCGAGTTACCCGATGGGTACCGAACTGTCTTTAATATGTATGTTTTCGAGGAGTTTTCGCATAAAGAAATAGCATCGGAACTAAATTGTACTGAGAGTACTTCAAAATCTCAATTGTTTAAAGCCAGATCCATGTTGCGAAAGAAAATTCTGGAGAAGGTTGAAAAGCAGATGATTGCCATGGATCACTGAAACGTAATTTTATCACAACGTCCAGTCAGATCAGAGAATCAAAATAAACTAAAAAAAGTAGCAACGATGAATAAGGATACGAATTCTGTTGATGATTTTTTCAAAAAGTCGTTACAGGATCATAAGGTAACACCATCCGAAGCCGCCCGGAGCCGGTTTCTGGATGAGGCTGCGCCTGCCGCGACCGGCTTTTGGCACAGTATCTTTCGCTGGCAAAATATACTTGCTGCTGCTGTAATAGTATCAACTCCGGTAATCCTTTACTTTGGTTTTTTCAATGATGATGTTGCTCCTGCTCCAACAGCAACAGAAACAACAATTCCCGCTGTGAGTTCAGATAATTCTGCTCCTGAAATTAATGCCCCAAAACCTGGTAAGACAGAAACCCAATCCAATTCTGAAGTTCCACACCCTATAACTCAATCAAAACCGGTAAATAATTTTATTGATGGGAAGAAAGCAAAAGTAAGTGCGACAAGTGAAGCAGAGTATTTTTCGAAGAAAAAAGGAACATTATCAAGCCCATTATTTGAAACTATAGTAATTGCCAAAGAAGAAATTGCTTTGCAAAAAAATAAAGTATTGCCTTTAGCGATTTTCAGCACTACAGCAGGGGTAAATGAAACGAATTATCCGGATGGGAATATTCCATTAAATATTGTTGAAAATCAGTTGGATAGTACTTTTTATTTGAAAGATACCAGTAAGTTTGAAAAAGATTTTACTGATTTACCCAGTCAGCCGGATCAGGGACAGCCGCTACCTCAGTTGCCACAATCTATTGCCCCATTTGGGTTTACCCCGTTTTTAATATACAGTCTCGAATGGAATCCAAAAAATGACGGAAACTCGCTGTTACACTCACTTGGGTTGGAAGGGAAAATTACATACGGCAGATTTTCTTTTACTTCGGGTATAGGGGTGACATATACAACTGCTTACAGTAATTACGAGGTTGGCTACAACGATTATCTCGGCAGCTTCCAGAAACTGGATTCAATTACTTTTGCTTACGATCAAAAGCGATACAACCTCGTACCTACTTATTATATGAGCGATACTAAAGTATGGGACAGTGTGCTGAAACTTGACACGTATCAGGAAGAAGTGCGATATAACCAGCTTCGGATTCCTGTAATGGCAGGATATGATATTCTACAGCGTGGCAGATTTGTGTTGGGCTTAAAAACCGGAGTCGAAATGCTGTTTTATCTTAAATCCAATACTGTAGCTGAGTATGAATATAATTCAGGACAAAATAAACTTGTTGGTATTAACCAATTGCCTGATGCATATACCCGTAACAATTTCTGGTTTATGGCAAATATTTCTGCAGCTTACAATGTGGGAAAGCGTATAGTTTTTGAAATAGAACCGCATGTAAAATATCTTCTCAATCCCGACAAAACTTCTGCTTCTCCAGCACAACAGGAGGTTATTCCTGCATTGCGATCGTCAATCAAATTAAAATTTTAAGTTCTCAGGCAACTTTTTGATAAGTCCTTGTTTTAGATGTAGCATGCTTTAATCAAAATTGTGTTTAACTCATTTTAATGAATACCAGTCAGCTTATGAAAAAGATTTTCCTTCTGATCGCGATGTGTGTGATTACTTTACCCATTTTTGCACAAAATGTGGTAAGCATTTCGGGAACTGTAATTGATATCAATACCGGTGCCCCTTTAATGTCCTATCCTGTTACAATCCACTCCGATTCTACCGCCGGATTTTATTACAACAATGTCGTTTATACGAATCCAGATGGGTATTTTCAGGATTCTATTCTGCTTTCGCCTAATATAAATAGTGGATTTGTTTTTGTCTCGGTCACTGATTGTCAGCAGTATACACATACCGTGAGTTTGCCTTTTGGTCCTGGAAACATGTCGCTATCTACAACTTTTTCCATATGCTCATCACCTTCCGGCTGTGTTGCCGGATTTTTTTACACGCCTGCAAGTCAGCCGTTTACCTTAAATTTTTTCGATCAGTCAATAGGCGGAAATGGCATCATGGCATGGGATTTCGGCGACGGAACTACTTCTGAACTTCCTAACCCGGTACATGAATTTCCGGCTGCAGGTTATTATACCGTGACACATACAATCGGGGCACTGGGGACAACCTGTTGGGATCAGGAAACGATAACCATCTTAGTTGAGGATTCAGTTCCCCCATTCGGATGCCAAGCATTCTATTTATCCCAGCCAGACCCGGTGATTCCCAGCCTGGTTCATTTTATCAACCAGTCTGCCGGCTATATTAACTTTTTCAATTGGAACTTTGGCGACGGAACCGACACAACGGTTTATTTTCCGGGTAATCCGAACGTTAGTCATCAATACACTTCACCGGGTATTTATAATGTCTGCCTTAATGTGCTGGGCTTTAACGGTCAGTGTTCGGATTATTATTGTAGCACAGTGGTTGTTGATAGTAACTATAGTCAGTGCCAGGCTGGTTTTACGTATAATTCAATTCCGGGCACTTCCTTACTTACTGTTCAATTCTTTGATCAGTCAGTTTCTTCAGATTCTATTTCATGGGTTTGGAATTTCAATGATCCCGCAACAGGAGTTAACAATACCAGTACGTTGCAGAATCCGGTCTTTACTTTCAGCACTTTCGGAACGTATAATGTTTGTTTGATAATTTCATCAGTCAATTGTTCTGATACCATTTGTCTGCCTGTTGTGGTTGGCCAGAATTCGGGATGTCAGGCACAATTTACCTATGCTTCGGTTGCAGGTGCTTCGCCAAATGTTTTTCAGTTTACTGACGAATCCTATTACACAGGACAAGTTTCGTGGCTGTGGAATTTTGATGACGGAAGCGTTTCGACAGAGCAAAATCCAATACACACATTCCCTGCCGGTCCGGTTGTGGATCCCTATTTTGTGTGCCTTACAATTACAAGTGGCGACTCTGTTTGCACCAGTACAATCTGCCTACCGGTCATTCCAGAGAATCAGGGCTGCCAGGCCAAATTTGAAGCACTTCCTTCTCCTAATACCCCGCTTACCATTAGCTTTACAGATCAATCTATTGGTATAAACATATGGTTATGGACCTGGGATTTCGGCGATGGTACTATCGATACCATACTTTCTCCGGGTAATCCTAACATTAGCCACACTTACCAGTCACCCGGGTTTTATAACGTATGCCTTACCGTTCAGGGCGATTTCGGATTATGCAACTCAACTTACTGTGAAACAGTAGCTGTATATGATTCCTTAACGGGATGCCAGGCTCAGTTTACACATATGCCCGATTCGAACGGATCAGGTCATCATATCAACTTTATTGATCTCTCTCTCGGGAATCCAACAAGCTGGTCCTGGGATTTTGGTGATCCTATGGCAGGAACTGCGAATTTTTCAAACCTTCAAAACCCATCGCATGTTTATAGTGCTTCAGGTACTTATACTGTTTGTCTCACAATTTCAGGAGTCGATTGCCAGAGTGTATGGTGCGGCACAGTAAATGTTAGTTCGGTTACAACCTGCGTTAACTACTTTACATTTAGTCAGATAGGCAATTCTGTGAATTTCGAAGGGTATATCCTTAATGGCTTGGAAGGTATTTATTCCTGGGATTTTGGCGATAACAATACTGGAACAGGTCAGAACGTAATACACGAGTATAATGCCCCGGGAACCTATTTTGTAACTCTTTCAACAACAGCAATAAATGGATGTGCTTACACATCAACAAACATAGTATCAATAGGCGATACAGTAATCTGGGGCCAGTTTTACGGACAGGTTTTCGCTGGTAATTTCCCGGCAACACAGGGAATGGTGCTCCTTTTCTCGGTTGATACAAACAATACTTTTGTTCCTTTCGTTGATATTTCTACTATCGATTCATCAGGAGTCTATTATTTCCCGATGGTTCCTCTTGGAAACTATGTAATCTATGCAATACCTTTCGAAAACGGATATCTGCCAACCTATTACGGGAATACACTTAACTGGCAGAATGCTACCACCGTGCAACCTGTTACCGGTACCCAGAATATTCCTTACAACATTAACCTGATCGAAAGCGATGGTTTTACTGCCGGAAGTGGTTCAATCGGAGGACAGATAACGCAGGGCGACTTCAGCGGTTCTCTGATTGATAAGATTACTATGTTGCTGAAAGATGAAAATGGGAATACAATTCTCTATAGCCAGGTTGAGCCTTCAGGTTCTTTTGATTTCTCTCAACTGGCTTTTGGTACGTACTATCTATATGCCGAAATGGCCGGATGCGAGACTGAAGCAATTCAGGTTATAATTTCGGAAGCTAATCCAGCCTCTATGGTCATGCTCACTTTGAGCGGAAACAGTATTCTTGGGATTCATAATAAACAAATTACACTGGATGCCGGAGTAGTATATCCAAATCCGGTTAAAACTGATGCACAAATCACAGTTAAAATGACCGCCGCTTCTGAGCTTAATATTGAACTCTATTCAATGACCGGCCAGCTGATTTATACTAAAACAGAATCGGTTAGTTTAGGCGAAACAACAGTTGTAATTTCTGCAAGCCAGTTCCCTGAAGGAATTTATATGCTCAGAATGTACACCCGCGAAGGTCAGATTTTAACCCGCAAACTCGTAAAAACTAACTAATAACTGGTTTCCTGATACAAAAACAAACTGCCGGCTTTTGCCCGGCAGTTTGTTTTTTGTATTATCCAGTTCATCGGATTATAATTGCAAATCGGGTTAAGTGTATCACCACGAATCTTTACTGTTTTTCAGCTGATCAATAACTCTTCTCGATTTCTTGGTTGGCCGTCCTGCGCCCCTATCGCGGTATTCGCTGTTGGTATCGTTAATCATTTTTACCCTGTCGTATTCAGTCTGCGGGGTAAGATCTTCCATATAATCAGGTACCAGTTTTGCGTTCACCCGGCTTTTGGGGAATTGTTTTACGCGAATGGTTTTAAACAATGGGTTAAGGCTGACTGTAATAGTGTCGCCGATTTTAATTTCTTTCGAAGCTTTCACATTGCTGCCATCCATTTTTACCTTTCCGGCTTTGCAGGCATCTGTGGCCAGGCTCCGCGATTTAAACAGCCGCACTTCCCAAAGCCATTTATCGATTCGTAGTGAAGATTCGTTTTCCATTTAATTATCAGCCAACATTTCCAGATCGCGATGTTTGATAAGAGCTAATCGTACCTCCTACCTCGTCAATCGTAAATCCATTATTTCTTCCTGAAATACACCTCCATCGGAACTCCTGTAAAGTTAAACTCCTCGCGGATGCGGTTTTCGGCATAGCGTTTATACGGATCTTTAACGTATTGCGGCAGGTTGCAGAAAATTACGAAAGTCGGATACGGTGTTTTTATCTGGGTTATATATTTAATTTTCACTTCTTTACCTTTAATAAAAGGAGGTGGAGTGCCGGCGAAAATTGGTAACAGTACATCGTTTAACTTACGGGTAGGAATCCGTTTGCGGCGGTTTTCAAAAACTGCGGTTGCTTCTTCCAGCGCTTTATGGATCCGCTGTTTGGTTAATACCGATGTAAAAATGATCGGCACATCGCTGAATGGAGCAATATTTTTACGGATGGCTTCCTCGTAATGTTTATGCGTATGGGTGTCTTTTTCAACAAGATCCCATTTGTTAACAATAATCACAACGCCTTTGTGATTGTTTTGAGCCAGTTTAAAAATGTTCATATCCTGCGATTCCCAGCCTTGCGTAGCATCAATCATCAGGAAGATTACATCGCTGCTTTCAATCGCCCGAATGGAACGCATAACCGAATAAAACTCAATGTTTTCTGATACTTTGGTTTTCTTGCGTAAGCCTGCGGTATCAATAAGTAAAAAATCGAAACCAAACGAGTTGTAGCGGGTAAAAATACTGTCGCGGGTTGTGCCTGCAACGGGTGTAACAATATTCCGTTCAACGCCTAACAATGCATTAACGAACGACGATTTGCCAACATTCGGGCGTCCAACAACCGTAAACCTTGGCAAATCGGGTAAGGTTTCAGGTTTATCTTTATCAAATTCCTTAACAACTTCATCGAGCAAATCGCCTGTGCCACCGCCATTTACCGACGAAATGCCAAAAACGTCTTTAAATCCCAGGCTGTAGAAATCGGAAGTTTCGTGAAACTTATCCGGACTGTCAATTTTGTTTACAACGAGAAATGCTTTTTTAGGTGATCGCCTCAGCAAAGTGGCAACATCTTTATCCAAAGGTGTAAGGCCGTCCTGAGCATCAACCATAAACAGGATTACATCCGATTCCTCAATGGCCAGTTCAACCTGCTTAATGATTTCGTGTTCGAACACATCATCACCGCCCATAACAATTCCGCCGGTATCAATAACCGAAAATTCAATTCCGTTCCAGTCGCTGTGCCCGTAATGCCTGTCGCGCGTAACGCCGCTTGTAGGGTCAACAATGGCATCCAATGAGCCGGTAAGGCGGTTAAAAAATGTGCTTTTCCCAACATTAGGACGGCCAACAATGGCTAAAATATTTCCCATCTGATAATTTTGCTTTGTCCGGTAAATGTTTGCTTTTGTAATGAGTTCAGGTATTAAGGCCTGAAACACAATTGATAAGCTTACCGGTTATGTAATTTTTTGCAAAGGTAACCTAATTCCGGCATTTTAAAATATTTGTTTGTTACGTGCTAATAATCAGGATTTTTAAGTTTTTTTGCCATTAATTTGTAAATAGCCGCCATTCAAAATTATCGTATTTGAGGAGTATGTTGATTCGTGATTTTTTTCAGATGTCTTTGATCATGTCGTAGTTCAAGCCATTGTATTCGAACTCACCAAGTACTCTGAATCCGTGCTTTTTATAAAACAGTACAGCTTTTTCATTCTCACTCTGCACACCGCCCCAGAGTATAATTCTTTTTAAACCTGACGATTGAAGGTTTTTTAAAATATATTGAAACATACTGTTTCCTATTCCCAGGCTCTGCCAGGCATCAGCTACCGAAGGGGCAAAAGTGCAATCGGTACAAAGGCTTAGACTTAAACCATAGGATTGCAACCTGAAACTGTCGTGATCGAGGTACCCGGTTTTTATAATTGAATATGCTATAACCGACTGATTTTCAGTATTCCGGGCGATGTAGCCTGTGTTTTGGTAATTGTTTAGGTAAAAACTTGTAATTGCCGGCAAATCAAAGGGATGAGGCCCGAATCGCTTTTTTGTGTCGTTGCTTAAATTCTGCAAATAGGTTTCTAAATCGTTAAAATCATCAGAAGTTAGTTTGCTCAGGAGAACAGGATGGTTGTTTTTTGAAAAAATCAGCATCGGATTATCATTTTTGAGTACCAGATTTAATTTGAACCCGAAAGTAAAAAAGATTTGCCGATTCGCATTGTTTCAGATAAAATTACTATTTTCAATCCCTCATAAAAATATGGTATTATGTTGGTTCAGTTTCAGATCGAATTCAAAACATTCCCCGGTCAGCTGGTTATGATCAAAGGTTCGATTCCTGCTTTGGGCAAAGGGGAATCAACTGACGCTGCACAAATGCTGCTTCAGAATGTACAAACAGGCCTTTGGGCTTTTCAAACAGAAATTCCTGAGGATAATGAATTCAGCTACCGTTATTTTGTTAAGGACGATAACTTCAAAACAAATATTGAAGAATGGGGTCCGGACCGCGTATTTAAATCTGAGAATAGCCGTGCTTCCTACATTTTGCTATCTGACAGGTGGCGCCCTATGTCGGATCCGGATTATACCTTGCATTCGTCAGCATTTCTGAATGCCATACTCAAACCCGGAAAACAATTTAAAGCCCCGGTGGTAAAATCTGCCATTAGCGAAGGGGTTGTTATTCTGCGTTTTAAGCCTAATGTGGTCAGGATTAAACCGGGTCACAGGGTAGTCGTTAGCGGCAGTGCCGAAAACCTGGGCAACTGGATTGAGAAAAAGGCTGTTTCGCTTGGCAATCCCTATCATCCTCAGTGGTTTGGTGAAGTATCGGTTAATGTTTCCGAATTTCCGGTTCGTTATAAATATCTGATTCAGGGTGAAAAAGGGAAAACTGAATTTTGGGAAAATTCGCCTGACCGCATTGTAACTCTTCCGGAAGGGCAAATACCGGCAGTAATAGAAATCGGCGACGAAAAATTTGAATTTCCACAATATCCCTGGAAAGGAGTTGGTGTAGCTATTCCTGTATTTTCGCTTCGGCGTGAAAACGGTTTCGGCGTTGGCGAATTCACTGACCTTAAAGCGTTGGTTGATTGGGCCTGCGAAACAGGGATTAAAATGATACAGATACTGCCTGTTAACGATACCGTTGCCACACATACATGGCAGGATTCGTATCCATATGCTGCAATTTCGGTATATGCAATGCATCCGATTTATATCAACCTGATGGAAATTGGTAAGCTTGATTCAGATATTAACCAGCAGATTATTGAAGCTCAGGGCAAATACCTGAACTCGATGAAAAAGATTGATTATGAGGCGGTAATGGCCCTAAAGTCAAGGTTTTTCAAACTTTTTTACGATCAGAGCAAGCACGAATTTCTGAAAAATCCATTAGTGCTTTCATTTTTCGATGCTAATGAACACTGGCTCAAGCCATATGCAGCTTTTTCCTACCTGCGCGATCTTTTCAATACTCCCGATTTTAGCCGCTGGGGCATTTACAGTAAACCAACCCCTGAACTACTGGCTGTGCTTACTGATAAAAACTCGGCACATTTCGATGATATTGCAGTGCACTATTTTATTCAGTATCATGCATACCGTCAGTTACTTGAAGCTGCCGAATATGCCCGCTCGAAAGGAGTGGTCCTTAAAGGCGATATCCCTATTGGTATCTTCCGCAACAGCGTTGATGCATGGCTCAATCCGCAACTATATCATATGGATTGCCAGGCTGGTGCTCCTCCCGACGATTTTTCGAACAAAGGACAGAACTGGCGTTTCCCAACCTACAACTGGGATGAAATGGCAAAAGACAATTACGCCTGGTGGCAACAGCGGCTCCGGCAGCTTTCGGGGTATTTCGATGCTTTCCGTATCGATCATATTCTTGGGTTTTTCCGCATTTGGGAAATTCCGGCCACTCAGGTTGAAGGCTTGATGGGATATTTTAATCCAAGCATTCCCTATTACCGCGACGAGTTGCAAAACCGAGGCATCTGGTTCGACGAACAACGTTTTTGCAAGCCTTATATCCGCGAGCATTTTCTTTGGGATCGCTTTGGCGATCTGACCGATTTTGTTAAATCAAATTACCTTAGCGAGTTTGCCCCGGGTTGCTATAACCTGCATCAGGATTACGATACACAACGTAAAATTGAAGATAAATTAACGGCTGAGCCTGATACCAGCCCCGAAATGCGTAACCGTCTCGAACGGATTGTTCAGGGTTTATATTCGCTGATTTCGGAAGTTTTATTCCTGCATGCACCCGGCACTGACGGCAATGCATTTTTCCCTCGTAATGCTTTTCATTTTACCCGTTCGTACCAGGAACTCGATGGCCATACCAAGCATGTGTTAAACGAAATATATCTCGATTATTTCTATCACCGCAACGAGGAATTCTGGCATGCGAAAGCCATGGCTAAACTTCCTGTTATTAAAAATGCAACGAATATGCTTTTGTGTGGCGAAGATTTGGGAATGGTGCCTGCTTGCGTTCCGAGTGTAATGAATGAACTCGGAATTTTGAGTCTCGAAGTGCAAAGGATGCCTAAAAATCCTAAAATCACTTTTGGCCATCCTGCAGCTTACCCTTACCTGTCGGTAGCTACACCATCGTCGCACGATACTTCAACTGTTAGGGGTTGGTGGGAAGAAGACAGGGGGCAGACTCAGAAATTTTACAACGAAATACTTGGTAACCAAGGTGCTGCCCCTGCCGACTGCAACACAGATATTGTTAAACAGATTATTATTCAGCACTTGTATTCGCCCAGTATGTGGGCAGTTTTCCCTATTCAGGATTTGCTTGGGATGGACGAAACCCTTCGGTTACCCGATGCTCATGCCGAGCGGATAAACCACCCAGGCAACCCGAATCATTACTGGCGTTACCGTTTGCACATGAATCTGGAAGATCTGATTAAAAAATCAGGATTCAACGAGTTTTTGAGGGAACAGATCAGGCAGTCGGGAAGGTTGGATATTTATTAACTAATGGTTGAATATTTATTGGTCAGGAAAATGGATTTGATATGATCGTATGTTCCCATGCAAATTATTCAACTGAATATCCGGCATTTAAAAATTTTTAAACCTGACGATATTTCAAGAACTATGCAATCCTTGATTCCTGATACCAGTTTTCATATTTATAACCACGCAAACGGGTTTGAAAATGTATTCAGGGAAGCTGAGAACTACAGGTTTTTCCTTGAGAAATACCAATTGCATATTTCGCCAATTGCTGAAACCTACGCTTATTGCCTGATGCCTAACCACTTTCACCTGGTGGTACGAATACGAAAACGGGAGGTAATAGAAGAATTGATTCGAAATAAAAAAGAATCGCTGGCGATTAACTCGTCCAAAGTTTCAAACTTTGGACGAGTTGACATCGCCAGCGACGACGAAATAGAAAAATTTCTTTCGAAACAATTCTCTAACCTCTTCAGCAGCTATACGCAATCGTTTAATAAAGTTTATAAGCGCATGGGATCGCTTTTTATAAAGAATTTTAAACGTGAACCTATTTACGATAAAACCCATTTCCTGAATGCTGTAGTTTACACCCACCGTAATCCTATCCACCACGGCTTTTGCAAAGGTTTCGAGGATTGGCCGCACTCTTCGTACAACGCGATTTTATACGGAGCCGAAAGCATTGCTGAATCAGAAAAGCTGCTTAAAATGACCGGAGGTAAAGATGGTTTTATAGAGATTCATAAACAAAAACTTGATCGGTATGAGAGTTTAACCAGGTTTGATATACCTTGAAAGGAACATTACTATATTGCTTGCACTGAAATCTCGCCTGATTCATGTTTTTTCTTCGACTGGTATTACTGATATTGTTTATTAAAG
>Ga0075012_10000852_pt1 | contig 32033 bp, 19 predicted proteins | sample All_14_2_FD_71474 | JGI IMG/M metagenome (GOLD analysis project Ga0075012, IMG submission 71474) | Freshwater microbial communities in response to fracking from Pennsylvania, USA - Allegheny Zone_MetaG_DW_15 | ecosystem: Environmental > Aquatic > Deep subsurface > Groundwater > Drilled...
AATTGTTTACAAATATCTGTAACAATGAATTTTTAAACAAGTAACAAATGTCCACCCTATTTGATATAATTGTCCACCGCTTACGCAATGCTATGAATATACTTTTACCCTGCAATAAAAACTAAAAACATGCTGGCTCTATTTTGTTATTAATAAGGTAATGCCAGCCTGACAAAAAAAATTAATTAACCAATCTTTAACCAAACATTAGCAAAAGGATTATGAGAAAATTAAATCTACTGCTGGTATTTATGCTGCTAACAGTCATGCAGGTACTGGCACAACGCACCATCACAGGTACAGTAACGAGTGCGGAGGATGGCAATGGCATTCCTGGCGTATCAGTTATTGTGAAAGGGACAACGGTCGGCACACTTACCAACATCGAAGGAAAGTATAGCCTTAACGTTCCGAAAGAAGCTACAACCCTTGTTTTTTCGTTTGTTGGAATGAAGAAACAGGAAATGGCTATTACCGCATCAAATGCAATGGACGTGGTAATGCTGTCCGAAGCCATTGATGTGGAAGGAGTAGTTGTTGTAGGGTATGGTGTGATGCGCAAAAGCGATGTTACCGGAAGTGTGGGAAAAGTAAATCCTGCCGACCTGAAAAAAGTTACCACTATTGACGCTGCCAAGGCACTTCAGGGTCGCGTAGCCGGTGTTAACGTAATGTCAAACTCCGGAAACCCGGGCGCAGGCACAAAAGTAAGAATCCGTGGTATTGGAACTATTAATAACTCCGACCCTCTGTATGTGGTTGATGGATTTCCTATGGGCGACATCAGCCATATTGCACCCAACGACGTTGAAAGTATGGAAGTTTTAAAAGACGCCTCGGCGACAGCCATTTATGGTTCGCGTGGTGCCAACGGTGTAATTTTAGTAAAAACCCGTTCGGGTTCTAAAGGAAGTAAGTTCGAAGTTCAGGCTAACGTTCAGACCGGTTTTTCAGAAGTAACCAAAAAACTGGAACTTGCCGATGCAACTGAGTTTGCAAATGCACGCAAAGCAATTGGCACAAATGATGATATTATCAATTATGTTCTGGAACAGCAGGAAGCCGGCAATTATCTCGAAGGAACCGATTGGCAAAAAGAGATATACCGCCAGGGCGTAGCTACCAAATACAATTTGAGTATTCTGGGTAACTCCGAAACATACTCATTCGACCAGGGTTTTACCTATGCTACCGAAACTGGTACAGTTAAAGGTACATACCTGGATAAACTTATGTTCCACTCGAACAACAATTTTACTTTGACCAAAAAAGTTAAAGTAGGTCTGAATTTCAATTACGTACACTATGAAAAGCCAGGTGATAGAAGCGATTTTTACGGCGGTACAATTCCCGGGGCACTTCGTTCAGATCCTATTTCGGCAGCTTGGGACGATTATACCAATTTTTACGGTGAAGTTTATTATTCGCAGGCTGCAGTTAATCCGGCATTGTCAATATATCTTTCCGGTAAGGAAAAATATCTGGGTAACCGCGCAATGGGTAATTTCTACCTTCAGATTGACGACATTCTTACCCCTGGCCTTTCATTCCGTTCGCAATTCGGAACTATTATGGATTTTGATGATCAGAAATCGTACAGCCCTGAATATTATATTACCCCAACCCAGAAAATTGACGAATCCAGTCTTTACCAAAAACGTGCTTATGGTTTAAACTGGGTGAATACCAATTACTTCTCTTATAACAAATCAGTTGATAAATTAAATATCAATGCTACTCTTGGTATGGAGCTACAGGCCAGCAAATGGTCGGATGTATGGGCAACCGGATACGATGTTCCCGAAAATGAAAATTTACAATACCTCGGAGCACATAAAGATGCAGTAAAATTTGGTTTGGGTGGTGGCGCCAGCGAAAACCGCTTATCGTCAACATTCCTCAGGGGTAATTTTTCGTGGGATAATAAATACGTAATTACCGCTACAATCCGTGCTGACGGAAGCTCGAAATTTACACCTGAAAAACGTTGGGGATACTTCCCCTCAGTAGCAGCTGGGTGGAATTTGCATAACGAAGAATTTATGGCTGGGTCCTCCGATATTATACAATCTTTAAAACTCCGTGCCGGCTGGGGCGTAGTAGGAAACCAGGCGAGTGCAGGCAATTTCGACTATGTTTCGAGTGTTAACGGCGGATATATTTATGCACTTAACGGGTTACCTGTCGAAGGTGCTGTGCAGGAACAACTTGCCAATACCGAACTTACCTGGGAAGGAGCCGAGCAAATTAACTTTGGAATCGATTTCGGTTTACTCAATAACCGTTTGACTGGAACTGTCGATTATTTTGTACGTAATACCAATGATATGATTCTTCAGCGCCCGATACCTATGTATGCAGGTAAAAAGAAACCGGCTGTTAATGCAGGTACTATGCAAAATAAAGGTATTGAAATTACACTTGGTTATGCTGAAACTAAAGGCGACTTCAGGTACGATGTTGGCTTTAACCTAACATTTATTAAAAATGAAGTAACCAGCCTGGCAGGTGGTGATCCAATCCGCGGAGGCGGCGCAGGCCGTATGGGAAATTCAACAAAAACCGAAGTTGGACGCGAAATCGCCTATTTCTATGGTTATGAAACTGATGGAATTTTCAAAACCCAGGATCAACTTGACGCTTATGTAAAAGATGGTGTTGCTATACAGCCAAATGCAGGTTTAGGCGATGTGATTTTCCGCGACTTAAATGAGGACGGTAAGATAACCGAACTTGATATGACCTATCTGGGAAGCGCAAGCCCTGCTATGACCGGTGGTTTCAACGCTAACCTATCCTATAAAGGATTTGATATGGTACTGTTTATCAGTGGCTCATATGGAAATGAAATCGTAAATTCAATGTACCAGACTTTGTACAGCTCAAAAATGTTTGAGTGTAATATCAGCCAGGATATGGCTGTTAATCACTGGTCGCCCGAAAATCCAACATCTGATGTTCCGCGTCTTGATGCTGCTGACCTGAATAAAAACACTGAAAATTTTTCAGATCTCTATGTTGAAGACGGATCCTATTTACGTGTTAAAAACCTGCAGTTTGGTTATTCACTTCCAGCCAACCTGACCAACAAGATTCATGTAAAAAACCTTCGCGTTTTCGCTTCATTCGATAACCTGCTAACCTTCACCAAATACTCAGGCTTAGATCCGGAACTGTTCGGATTATATGGCGATCCTTTCCATTATGGTGTTGATATGGTTAATTATCCGCAACCTCGTACGTATTCAGTCGGTCTTAATTTGACACTTTAACCTACAAAATTGATCATGAAATTGCTGAGAAAGAATTAAAGGAAATAAATAAGTACTTGTTTTCGCAGCATATTCCGGACCTAATTAAAAAACAAAACAGATAAGATGAAAAAGATAACATACTTAATAATAGCAGCCGCGCTTACAACATTGCTTTATAGCTGCGATAAGTTTCTGGATGTTGAGCCCCAGGGTGCTGAAAACAGCGGAAATTTCTTTGATACAAAAGAAAACGGACAACGTGCAATCATTGGGTTATACGATATGCTTCAGCTCGACGAAGGCGCTGGTCCTGACGGACAGTGGATGGGCCACCACCACGATTTCTTTATGGGCGATATCCGTTCGGATGATGCCGAAAAGGGAAGTAACGACGGCGATTATGGCGAAATGTGGGAAATGGTTGAATATACCATGACACCACAGGTAGGTTTTGCCAGCAATTACTGGATTCATGGATACTGGGGTATTTCACGTGCAAACTATGCTCTCGATAATCTGCCAACCGTTACCTGGGATCCAGCTTTACGCGACAGGTTAGTTGGTGAAGCATCGTTTATAAGGGCTTATTTTTACTGGTACCTGGTACGCATTTATGGTGGAGTCCCTTTATTCACAAGCTCCGTAAACCCATCTGATTTTGGTGCCGTAAAACGTGCCACCCTTAACGAATGCTACACTCTTATGGCTGCTGATCTGTTAAAAGCTATTGAGCTGTTACCCGAAAAAAGTGCCGTGCCATTAGCCGAAACAGGCCGGGCTACAAAAGGAGCTGCAAGAGCACTTTTAGCCAGGATATATATGTACCAGATTGGCACTGACAAAGATAACACTACTACCTGGCAGCAGGTTTACGACCTTACCAATGCTGTAGTTACATCAGGCGAATATAGTTTAATGGCTAATTATGCCAAACTATGGGAAACCGAAAACAAGAACAACGAAGAATCAGTTTTCGAAATCCAGTTTGGTGTAGGTGCAAGCGACAAAGCTCCTGCATCGATAGGTAACAATTGCTACAACTTCCAGGGCAACCGTAAAGATGATTCAGGATGGGGCTTTAATAACCCGACTCCTGACCTGGTTGAAGCATACAATGTTGATGTTACCAACGATCCTCGTTTATCCTGCGTGGTTTATGGCGAAAAATTCAATAATGGCATACTTTACGGAGTAAAAAAGAAATACGAACGTAATGAGCAAGGCTCCGACTGGTTGAACAGAAAAGCAGCCCTTCCGGTAAAACCAGCTCAGGGCGCAAAAGCAAGCGAACGCAATATCAAAATTATCCGTTATGCCGATGTTTTACTCATGCATGCCGAAGCTGCTTATCATATTGGTAACGCTGGCGAAGCTCAGCAGAAAGTGAACATGATTCGCAACAGAGCCCGCAACAGCACTTACTGTATGGGTTATGCCGAAGGCAAAATGGATTACAGCGCAGCACCGGCTTCGGTTAATCTTCCTGATATTTCATCAACAGGTGAACAACTGTTGCAGGACATCTGGAAAGAACGCCGCCTCGAATTAGCAATGGAAGCCCTCCGTTTCTACGACCTGGTTCGTACCGGCCGTTATTTCGATGTGCTTGACGTAGAGAAAAATCAACGTCGTGCTCCGGGCGAAACCTATGGATTAGGCGACAAACCTTACAAACAATTCCCCGGTCTCAAAGCCAATGGCTTAGCCAAGTCAATTGATGGTCCTGATGGTCATAAAGTGCCTTTAATGCCGATTCCTCAAACAGAGGTGCAGGCATGGGGACTGGAACAAAATCCCGGATACTAGTATTATTAAAAGCAAATAAATCTTTAAACGAAAATAATCATGAATAAAAAAATATATAGAATGATCCTGTTTGCTGCCCTCTCTACGGTAGTATTCGGATGCAAAGAAGAAGATCCTTTCTCAAAGGACTATGATATAAACCTGCCTGTTGCTACTGTTAGTGCAGTTTCAAATGATAAACCATTTGTCGGCGATACAATTACAATTGAAGGAGAAAATCTGACAACTGTTCAATCAATTGGAATCGGTGTTTACAACTTCAACATTCTGGATAAACAGAATAATATGATGCGAGTTGAAGTTCCGCGTATAGTTGAAGGAGGTGTTATCACCGTTACAAATGTTTACAAAAGGGTATATATAAGTACTCTAAGTCTGCAGCCGCAGTTTTATCCTGCCATAGTAACAACATGGCCGGCTGAAATACAAAGAGGTAAGGCTTTCATTATCAAGGGCGAAAACCTCGACCTGATCAAGGAAGTGAAAGTGAATGGTAAACTTTCATCCATTGTTGGTTCAGCTACTCCTACGCAGGCAAGTTATGCCACAGCTGGAATTGAATTGGGCGAAACAGCAGTTATTGAGGTTACACCTAAAACTGGGGAGAAACAATCATCGCCTGAGTTACCGGTTATTGCTCCGATAAATACTTATTTGCCGCAGCAGTCAATTATGCTCTGGGATTTCGAAACAGCTCCTGCAACTACCGATGGTTGGGGCGGAAGTCCTTATACGGCAACAAACGGACCTGGTTTCTTTGGTAAGGAGTATAAAGTTACTTCACCTGCCGGTAATGGCTGGAACGGCTGTTACATTCGCCTCACAAACAATAACGGAGGACAAGGATTTGATCTTTCAGCGTATAACGCACCACATATTACCTTCCTGGTAAATACTTACGGTAAAAAAGGATATGTTAATCCTGCCATAACTATCGGCGGCACCGAATCCGACAAACACTTTACCGGTCAGGGTGGTCAGTACAGTGATAATTATATGATTTCAACTGAAGGATGGGAATGGCGTTCGTACGATCTTGCAGCTATGGGATGGCCTGATATTAAAGGTAAACTTGATAAAATTGATATGTGGTTCCGTGGTGGTAATGTGGGTGAAGGCGATGAATTTGTTATGGCTCTCGATCAGGTAATGATTACTGACGGACCGTTAACCCCAACAGTGTCGTGGGATTGCGAAACCGAACATGGCAGCGCGTGGAGCATTGCAGCCACAGGTTCGGCCAGCTTACAGGGCTATAATCAGGGCGCAAATTACGCTCATATTACAGGCGTTTCCGATGGATGGACCACCAAGTTAGGTCAGGCAGCATGGCAGGTTCCTGCGCTCAGCACTGCTGATTACTCTAATGGCATCTGGATTAATTTCCTGCTGAACACAGGCGATAAGGAAGGCTATTTCCAGTTTGATTTCGGACAGGGATGGATGCATTTTACAAAATCAATGGGCTATGGCGACGACTATAAATTTGTTCCTACACAGAATCAGTGGGTGTGGCGCTCAATTAAAATAGTTCCAGGTCAGGGTGATCTTGCCAATTTCGATCCTTCACAGGAGTTCACTATGGGTATCCAGCTTTATGGCGGAAACCTGGCAGTAGGAACTGCTATGGAAGTAAATGTCGACTACTTTATATTCACAACTGTTCCGTTGGATCCTAATCTGAAACCGGAATAAAATGTGAATACTTGATTTCTTGCAAGTTGAAATCGTAAAACAAATGATCTGAACTTTCAAAAACAATTAAATCACGAGGAGATAAAAGGGAAGTGTTACAGCTTCCCTTTTATTCCTTATTACTTAAAATAAGAACATGAAACCGTTCCGGATCAAGGCTTTCAGCCTTACAATTTTCCTGCTGTTTTTAATCACCAATACCAATGCCTCAACTATTGTAGTTGATGACTTTAACGACAATACCATTGGTGCCGAATGGCAGATTGAAGGAACGACATTTGCCTTATCGGCAGAAAATGAGGCGCTAAAGGTCAGTTATAACCGCACAGCTTCCGGTTGGGAATGGGATCAGTTTCATTATATTTTTGCTGAACAACCTCTGCTGTTTCAATATCAGATCACAATTACCCTGAAGTCGGACGTTGCAACACAACTGGCCGTAAAACCTGCCTATACCAACGGAACAAGCGATTGGCTTACAAGGGATATTTCTGTTTCCTCCGTGTATAATGAGTATAAATTCTCAGTTACAACTACCAGCGAAAAAACACTGGAAACACTTTATTTTTATTTTGATGGCGGAAGCACAACATTAAAATCGGGATTAATTTTTATTGACCAGATTATTATTAACACCACTTCATCCGGTCTTCTTGCCACTGCCATCAGTAATGCTAATGTTTACCTTTCAAATGCTGTTGAAGGTTCTTCCGAAGGCAATTTCCCGCAAGGGGCAAAATCTGCTTTTAACACCGCGGTTTCCGTGGCTCAGCAAATGCTTAATAATTCGCAGGCAACACAACAACAACTTGATGAGGCTCTTGCCGATCTTAACGATGCCAATAACGTATTTGAAGCTACAAAAATCCGGTCTTCGAAATTATCCGGACTCAGCCTGGCATGTTCAGAGGCCACTTTCGAAACCCGGAATATGTATTTTAACCTGCGGCAGATTGCAAAATACAACACCCTTTTCGGTATGCAGGATGCTACTGGATATGGAGTTGGCTGGTCGGGCAATAATTTCAGGGGCGATGTGGAGGACGTGTGTGGTTCGCTTCCGGCTGTATGTTCGTATTCAATTAAAGATGTAGCAAAAGGTCAGGCCTGGGACGATACCCGGCAACGGTTTCAGTACATTTATAACAAAGGAGGAATCATTTCGCTGGAATGGCACATGGATAATCTTTATGGTGGTGATTTTTACTGGGTAAATAACCCCTATCCAGATTCGAATGTGGTGAAATCAATGCTTCCAGGAGGTGTAAACCATGTGGCTTTTAAAACGCAACTTGACAATATTGCTCTTTTCCTGCGAAACCTTAAAGGCGACAAAGGCGAATCTATTCCTGTAATATTCCGTCCGTGGCACGAGCATAATGGCAGCTGGTTCTGGTGGGGCGATCCGCATTGTACTATCGAAGAATATAAACAGCTCTGGCAGTTTACTGTAAATTACCTGGTTGACGATAAAAAGCTTAACAACGTAATTTTTGCTTATTCGCCTGATAAGTTTGTAACCAAATCGAAATACCTTGAGCGATACCCGGGCGACACATACATCGATATTTTCGGGTTCGACAATTACGCCGATGTTTCGAATACTTCAGGCATCACCTCCTTGATTTCACAACTCAAGAACCTGGTCGAAATGGCCGAAGAGCGCAATAAAATTTCTGCTCTTACCGAAACAGGTCTCGAAGCCATAACCAATTCCAAATGGTTTACCCAGCTCATGCTTACCCCGATTAAAAACGACCCGGTGGCCAGCCGTATTGCTTACCAGGCTGTATGGCGGAATGCCAGTGTCACACACCACTACGCACCTTATCCCGGACACACATCGGTGCCTGATTTTCTGGATTTTTACAATGACCCATGGACTATTTTTATAGAGGACCTTCCGGCCATTTACAATTCAGCGATGGATATCAACGGGCCGTTAAGCATATCCGAACAGCCATCAGATGAATTGAGAGGTATCGATCTGTTTCCCAATCCTGCTGACGAATTTCTTACTATCCGAAACGGAAATGTTTCCAGCCAGGTTAATTTCAGGATTTTAGATTGCAACGGAAAGCTTATATGCAAAGGATTCATCAATCCGGGATCCACTGCCTCTATAGCTGTAAATCAATATCCCAAAGGCATTTACCTGCTTCGTATCGAAAATACAAACGGTGAGTTTAAATCGGAAAAATTTGTTGTTAAATAAACTTACGGTTAACTGGCCGAAAAGCACTGAATACCCTTTTTAACTTCTTGAAAAACAATCATACATATCGAAAATGAGTAAAATATATCTTCCCCTGATACTTGCGATGATGCTGAGCCTTCCGGTTATAACGGCTCATGGACAGGCAGAACCAACGAAATCGGTTTACAAAAATATTATTACCGCCAAAGGCGATAAACTGATGGATGGCGACAAAGAGTTCCGTTTTATGGGACTTGCGGCTCCCAATATTCAACAAAACGAATCGCAGATCCGTATTGACCGCACCAATCGTTTTCCTGATGAGTATGAAATCCGCGATATCCTCGGCGGAATTCAGCGCATTGGGGGACTTGCAACACGCACTTTTTCCCTCTCTGTTTATTCGCCCGACGATAAAGAAATGCCGGTATATATCACAGCCAGAAGAACATACAACGAAGAAGCATTTCAGTGTCTCGATCGCGTAATTGCGCTCAGCCACGAATACAATGTACGCCTCATTATACCATTTATTGCCTCGCAATCTTTCGGGGGCATCCGCGGTGTGGATGAATTTTCGACCCTTTCGGGGAAACCCAAAGGTTCCTTCTGGACGGACGAAGAGGTAAAAGCGGACTACAGGCATTTCCTCGATTTTGTCCTGAACCGAAAAAATACAGTAAACGGAATTCTGTATAAAAATGATCCGGCAATACTTTGCTGGCAATTGGGAAATGAATTCGGCAGCTATCCCGGCGATCGCGGACTTTCGTACGACGAATGGAGCCCCAAAATCCTGGCATGGAGTCTCGAAATGGCTGCGTATATCAAAAAAGTTGATCCAAATCATTTAATTATGGAAGCTGGTGGTGCTGATCGCAAAGCGCTACTGGCCGATCCTAATATTGATATTATTAGTGATCACCTTTATGAATACTGGAATCGTATGGGTGGGAAACCATGGCAACTTTCGCCAATTGCCAAAGCTTCGCGCGAAGAGTGCAAAGGTAAAAAACCGCTGATGGTTGATGAATTCGGCCTCGGAAGTACCGAAAACCTTCGCGAACTGATGAAAACCATACGCGAAGAAAATATCGTTGGCGGTCTGATGTGGAGCATACGCGGGCATCGTCGCGACGGAGGCTGGTATTACCACAACGAAGGCGGCACAACGGTAAATTCATTTCATGTTCCGGGCTTCACGGCAGGTTATGTGTATGAGGAAACCCGCTTGCTCGATCTTTTGCGAACCGAAGCATTCCTGATCCGTGGTATTGAACCAGAACCTGTTGCTAAACCCACTCCGGCGCCTGTCCTTATGCAGAAAGGCGATGGATTTACCTGGCGCGGTTCAACCGGAGCAGCAAGTTATACCATCGAAAGAGCTGAAAATGCTGACGGACCATGGAAAGTACTTGCAGTTGGATTGGAAGATTCGGTTATTGCCGATGTTACCAGCTACGAGCACACGCCGCAGGCATCCGAAGCTACGATTTTATATTATGACGAATCACGAAAGCCGGGAATCAGGTATTTCTACCGGTTAAAAGGAAGTAATGTAGCCGGTGATTCCGGATTTTCCAATGTACTTGAAATAAAGTAAAACCCTATGAATTATATAGCAGCTGAATCGCGGTATAGCAATATGCCTTACCGTCGTTGTGGGAAAAGCGGGCTGAAACTCCCACCCATCTCACTAGGCTTATGGCAGAATTTCAGTGATTATGATGTGTTTGACAATTGTCGCTCCATACTTCGCCACGCTTTCGATAATGGAATAACCCATTTCGACCTGGCCAATAATTATGGCCCGCCGCCCGGATCGGCTGAGGAAACTTTTGGACGGGTGATGCAAAAAGATTTCAGGCCCTACCGCGATGAAATGATCATTTCCACCAAAGCCGGTTACGATATGTGGCCCGGGCCTTACGGCGATTTTGGTTCAAAAAAATACCTCGTGGCCAGCCTTGATCAGAGCCTGAAACGTATGGGCCTTGAATACGTTGATATTTTTTATCATCATCGTCCAGATCCCGAAACACCTCTTGAGGAAACCATGCTGGCTCTTGACCTGATTGTGAAGCAGGGAAAAGCACTTTACGTTGGCATTTCAAATTATTCAGCTGTACAAACGGAATCAGCAATCAAAATTTTAAAAGAGCTGAAAACTCCATTCATCATTCACCAGGCCAAATATTCGATGTTCGAGCGCTGGGTTGAGAATGGGTTACTCGATGTGCTTGAAAATAATGGAGCCGGTTGCATTGCCTTCTCCCCGCTTGCACAGGGAATGCTAACCGATAAATACCTGAACGGCATACCTGAAGGATCACGGGCTTCGCGCGAGCATACTTCGTTAAATCCCGGACAGGTGAGCTCTGCAGATATCGAAAAAGCCCGGAAACTTAACGCCATTGCGTTGGACCGCGGACAATCCCTTGCACAAATGGCTATAGCCTGGTTGCTGAAAGATGACCGGGTTACATCGGTGCTGATTGGTGCAAGTAAAGTTTCGCAACTACAAAACAGTCTCGAATCGTTGAAAAAGTTGGACTTTTCTCCTGATGAGCTTCAGCGGATTGAGGAAATTTTAATATAGCATGATATCCACGAAACTAACATCAAGAATAAGCCATAAAGAATTGCATTTGAACACATGACTGAAAGAAACTCAGATTCTTTTCAAAAGGTAGCAAAGCTGACAATAGCTCTGCTATTGATGATGTTCTATGGTCTGATTGTTTCGGCTCAGGAATCCCTTTCTCACAACAGGGCTGCCTGGCATTCCTCATCGGTTGATTATGATCATACTGCTCATCTGGCTACGGATGGTGACTTAACTACTTCATGGATAAGCAAAACCGGCGAACGTGAATGGATTTACATTGACCTTGGGAGCAAATGCAAAATTTCCGGAATCACAATTTTCTGGGGTTCGCATTTTGCCGAAACTTTTGAAATACTGGTTTCAGAAACCGGCGGGCCCAATGAGCCTTTAAACTGGAAAAAGATTGTATCCGGAAAATCGGAAAGCGGTTCAGCTCAGACTTTAAAAGTGAATTCATCGGCACGGTATATCAAATTACAATGCATTAAAAGTGCTTCCGGCTGGGGGATTTCAATGAAAGAGATTGAAATTTCCGGCTCCGGCCAAATCCAGAAAAGTCCTGCAGCTTTGCAGAATCTAGGGAATGAACGCATGCTTTCCTTATCCGACAATCAATGGAAAACGCAGCGAAGTTCATTTGTTGCAGCTAAAGGAGAAGAAATTTCACGAGCGGATTTCCAGGATCAAAAATGGCTGCCTGCATCAGTTCCGGCCACGGTACCTGCAAATTATATTGCTGCAGGTGCAGTTCCCGATCCGCTTTATGGCGATAACCAGCTACAGGTTTCCGATTGGTTTTTTACCAGTGATTTCTGGTACAGGAGGGAATTTTTAGTTCCTGAAAGCTTTAAAAATAAAAAAACATGGCTTCATTTTAAAGGAATTAACTGGAAGGCAGATGTGTATGTAAACGGAAATATTGTTGGCAAAATTAACGGAGCGTTTACAAGGGCTGATTTCGATATCACAAAACTGGTTGAACCAGGCAGTAAATGCGCCATCGCAGTCCTGATTCATAAAAACGATAATCCCGGCGAAGTAACAGAGCAACACCTCAATGATCCTGATGGTAACGGGGGTATAATCGGTCTCGACAGTCCAACCTATATGGCCGGTATCGGCTGGAACTGGGTGCCAACCATCCGGGGAAGAAATACCGGCATTACAGATGATGTTTACCTTTCAGCAAGCGGTGAAGTAACTCTTGCAAATCCGCTGATTACCACCAGACTTAACCTGCCGGATACCAGTAAGGCTGATTTTGATGTAGCAGTTGATTTGAAAAACAACAGTAACGTTTCTGTAACCGGTTCACTGAGGATTTCCTGCGATTATTTCACGGTTGAATTGCCTGTAAGTCTTTCGCCAAATGAATCGAAAACGATAAGGGCTGATAAATCGGTATTTAAAAAAATGTCAGTTTCCAATCCAAAGCTCTGGTGGCCTAATGGGTATGGGAAGCAGGAATTGGATGAGATGGCCTTCTCTTTTACCGAAAATGGTGTTTGTTCTGATTCACTTAACACAACCTTTGGCGTTCGTCAATATTCATACAATTATATCAACAGCAACCTTCATTTATCCGTAAACGGATACCCGGTTATGGTGAGAGGCGGAAACTGGGGTTTGCCCGAAGCACTCTTGCGTTGCAGCGACGAACGCTATGATTTGCTGGTAAGACTTCACAAGGACATGAATATGAACATGATCCGAAACTGGGTGGGTCAAACCAGCGACGATGCTTTTTACGATGCCTGTGACCGCCACGGTATAATGATTTTCGACGATTTCTGGCTGGCAAATCCGGTGGATGGACCTCATCCTGCTGATGAGCAAATGTTTATACACAATGCCACCGACAAGGTAAAACGATTCCGGAATCATGCGTCACTTGCTATCTGGGCTGGCCGCAACGAAGGATATCCGCCTGCAACGCTTGATTCAGCTATGCGCGGCATTATAACCGTTTTTGATAAGAGCCGACATTATATTTCTAACTCAGCCGAAAGCCCGGTAACAGGTCTTGGTCCATACGAAAACAAAGATCCCGAATGGTATTTCAGGAACCGTGGCACTACCTTTCACACCGAACAAGGTATTGTAAGTGTGCCATCAGTGGAAAGTATGCGTGAAATGATGCCGCAGGAATATTTGTGGCCGGCAAATGATATGTGGGGACTTCACGACTGGACCCAGCCCAGGGTAAAAATTTATACCGATGATATGATTTCCCGCTATGGTGAAGCCGAAAGTATTGAGGATTTCTGCCGCAAATCCCAGATGCTTAATATGGAAGGGCCGAAAGCGATGATGGAAACCTGGCAAAGCAACCGCGGCCCCGGCGTTTTAGTCTGGATGACACACCCGGCTTGGCCTTCGATGATTTGCCAGACGTATGATTATTTCCTGGAACCCACTGCTGCTTACTTTGCGTTGAAAAAAGGCAGCGAACCTGTTCATATTTTATGGCATCCGGTAAATAATCTGATTCAGGTGGCCAACAATACCATTCGTGAGCTCAATGGCCTGAAAGCTAAAGCTGAAATTTTTGACTTTAACGGGAAACTTGTTTGGGAGAAGTCAATCGTAACCGATGTAATTGCAAACTCTGTAACCGATTGCTTTATAGTTGATTTCCCATCGCAGGCAACACCAATACGTTTTATAAAACTTTCGTTGCAGGATCAGAACAACAGGATTATTTCCGAAAATTTTTACTGGAGCAGCAGCAAATACCTAGATTATAAAGAGCTGAATAATTTGCCTGAAGTAAAACTGAAAACCAGTGCAAAAAAGTCAATCAGCAAAGGGAAAAATGCGATTGAAATCAGCCTGGAGAATCCAAGCCCGGGAATGGCACTGATGATACGGCTGAAAATCCTTGACTCAAAAACCGGTGAACGCATATTACCGGCTTTCTGGAGTGACAATTATTTTTCATTGGTTCCGGGCGAAATGCTATCGGTTACAATAACGCTTGAAAATGAGCCAGAAAATGAGCCTGTGATAGTTGTAGAAGGGTGGAATATCGCACCACAAAACATTAAAATTCTAAATCAGGATTAATACTATGGAAATGACATTAATAAAAGGAATTCTATTCACAAGCCTTTTGTCTGCTGGGCTTACCGCAATGTCGCAGCTTCCGAAAGACTATAAAGGCCTTCCGTTTAAGGATGAAATTTATACACAGGGGCCGCAGGTAATTCCCGGTCGGGTTGAGCTTGCGTATTACGATCTGGGCGGCGAAGGAATTGCCTACCACGATGTTACCTCCGAAAACGAAGGATCAAAACTGAATCATGAGGTTCACGATTATGGCAGTCATTGGCGCCCGGGAATTCCGGCATATATTGCTTTTTTTCGTGAAAACGAAGGCGTTGATATTTCGTACACCAAGGACTGGGCTGATTTTAATCATCCCAACAAAGTAGATCCGAAAGTAAACCAGCTGTATATCGGCTGGCAGGAAGATGGTGAATGGACCAACTATACCGTAAATGTGATGAAACCAGGCAAATACCGCATCATCACCATTTATGGCAACAAGGATAATGGATCAGAACTGTGGATAAATAACCAGTTTGCCTGCAAACTTTTGTTGCCCGAAGATACTGGCAACTGGCATTACTGGACCCAGGCAACCGTTGGTGAAATTGTATTTGAAACCGCAGGCGTGCAATTACTCACTTTAAAATACAACAAAGGTTCAAACCTGGGATTTCTCGATTTTCTATTAGTCGAAGAAAGCACTTCAAAATAGAGTCAACACCTTAAAAAAAATAGTATGCCCATCTCATCTAACTTTAAAAAACTATCCCTGAGCATCATTCTTGCCATTGCATTTTTTCAATCGTTTTCGCAGGAATCATTTAAACTTTATGCTCCGGCTGACAAATCGAAAACAGCCAACATCATGCCTGTCCTTTCGTGGCAGAAAGTTAACTGCACTTATTATGAAGTATGGATTGACGGCATCAGTATGGATAAGGTTGCTTCAAATCTTACTTCCTGTGTCCCGTTTCCGCTGTCATTTGGTGAGCACACATGGTTTGTGGTGGCTGTTGATGGTCCGAAGCGCATTAAAAGTAACCATCATCAGCTTACTATTGACGATGCGCCGCTGGCTGTTGTTCCCGAAGGTTCAGTTTTGCTGCGGCACAACTGGAAGGTTATTTCATCGCTAAAGGCGGGAAATGATGGAGCAAAACTCTCAAAAGCTAAATCAGACACCAGGAACTGGGCAAAAACCAGCGTTCCTGCTACGGTTCTTACAGCATTGGTGCGCAATGGCTTGTATCCGAATCCGTATGTCGCGATGAATAATATGCGTATTCCCGATGCCAGCGACGAATACAATTCGGATTATGATCTTCTTAAATTCAGCCATATCCCGAATACAAATCCTTGGAAAGATCCATATTGGTATAGAAATGAATTTACAGTTCCTGCCAGTTTCAAAGGTAAAATGATCTGGCTCAATTTTGGTGAAATAAACTACAAAGCCGAAGTATGGCTGAATGGAAAACGAATAGCTGACACTTCGCAAATGATCGGGATGGAGCGTGCTTTCCGCTTCGATATAACCAATTTGGTTGAACAAGGTTCGACAAACACAATAGCCGTTGCCATTTATCCTCCAAACCATCCGGGAAAGCCGGCACCAGAGCCTTTAACTCCTTTTGCTGATCCCGGGCAGAATATGGCCGATGGCGCTATCGCACGCGATTATACCAAATGGGATGTTATGGGCTGGGATTGGCAGCCTGCTGTCCGCGACCGCGATATGGGAATTACCGAAGATGTTTTTATCAGTACAACCGAAGCTATTGAAATAACTGATTTGTATGTAAGCTCCGACCTGAAACTGCCGGATACAACTACAGCTGATATTACCATTTCGGCAACCCTGATAAATCATTCAAAATCTGTTGTAAAAACAACTCTGAAAGGTTCCGTTTCCATTGGTTCTGAATTGATCAGTTTCGAACTTCCTGTTGTGTTGCAAGCCGACGAAATAAAAGAAATACTGCTGGATAAAAATAATACTCCAAAACTCAGTCTTGTAAATCCGAAGCTTTGGTGGCCAGCAGGTTACGGGAAACAGAACCTGTACTCACTTTCGCTCAAAGCCGGAAATTCAAACGGGCAAAATGCAAGCGCTTCCACCACTTTTGGCATCCGCAAAATGGAAACCTATATCGGAGCCCGGGAGCGCGAGTTTAAAATAAACGGACGCAAAATTTACCTGCGTGGCGGCAACTGGGTTATCGATATGATGCTTAACTGGAATGCAGAGCGCTATGAGCAGGAAATTCTTCTCTCCCGAAATGCCAACCTGAATATTCTCCGCGTGTGGGGGCCAACAGGAGTTGCGCCAAAAGCACTTTTCGATGCTGCCGATAAGTATGGAATTCTTATGTGGCAGGATTTCCTGAATGATTTCTGGGGAACCTTTAAAAACACTCCCGGCTATCAGCCTGAAATTTCTCTTTTCGAAAAAGCAAGCATCGGAATTGTAAAAAAATACCGCAATCATCCTTCGCTTATCATCTGGTGTGGCGGTAACGAAGGCCCGAATCCGCGCGAAGACCTGATTGTCAACTCCATTCTTTCAAAATACGATGCCCGTGGAAACCGTCATTACCTGACCCAATCCGATGGCGATGGGCTGCATGGCGGAGGTCCGTATCATACGCTCGAACCGAAAGACTATTTTAAGCATCCAAAATTATCCGGTTTCAGCAGCGAAATTGGTCCTAGCGGAATTCCTGTCCTCGAAAGCCTGCAAAAATTTATGCCTGAAATGGGAAAAACCTGGCAGCCGGGACGTTTTCCAATTGATGGTACCTGGGCTTACCACGATGCCAACGACTGGCCCGGGACCGATACCCGGAAATTCACTTCGTACGACAATATGGTGCGGAATTATTACGGAGCTCCCGATTCCTCAGGCTTTAAAGGTGTTGAAGAGTACAGTGCAAAAACTCAACTCGTCAACTACGATGTGTACCGCGCAAGCATCGAGTCCATCAACCGGCAGTTATGGTCCACCGCAAGCGGAATCCTGCTTTGGAAATCAAACTCCAGCTGGCCAAGCGCAACCTGGCAGGTTTACGACTGGTACCTGCAGGCACATGCCGGGTACTACGGAACCAAAAAAGCCGGTGAAGCCATTCATGTTCAGTTCAACAGGGACAATCTGAGTGTTTCGTTTGTAAATATGACGGCTAACCCGCTTGAAAACATAAGCATCAAGGCTACCCTTTTTAATACTGAAATGGCTGAAAACTGGAGCAAAACTACAGTTCTAAATGTCGCATCAGATGAAGTTGCTCAAGCTGGTATAATTATTCCGGAAACGAGTGAAATGCAATTTCTGAAACTTATTGCTTCCAATTCAGAAGGGAAAATTTTAAGCGAAAACCTGTATTGGATAAGCAAGGAAAACAATTACAAAGCATTGAATTCTTTAGCTGTTCCTGAAGTTGTAGCTTCTATAAAACCAATCGCAGGAAATACTGAAAATGAATATGAAATTACCTTGAAAAACACGGGTAAAACCATTGCTTTTATGCTTGGTCTCAGGATTGCCGGAGCGGAATCACACCAGGAAATTCTGCCTTCGTATTGGAGCGATAACTATTTCAGCCTGCTGCCTGGCGAGGTAAAAACAGTTACCGTTAAAACAGTTTTTTCGGGCCAGCTTGAAAAGCCTGTTTTCGAATTCAAAGCATTTAATATGAATACCTACAAATCAACTGATTTATAAAAACCTAACACCATTTCATCATGGCTGGCCAATCCTTACATCTTCTGATTGACGAATTTTTCACAACCCTTGAAAAACTGATCCCTGAGTTCTCGGCAAATCCCCAGGATGCTTTTGCTGACGGAAATGTTGCCGTTTGTGTGCTCGACGAAGCAGGAAATGTATACGGAAAAATCTGGGGAACCGATAAGGTTAAAGGCCGTCTATTCTTTAAAAATGCATGGATCAAAGCCAGCCAGGTGTGGATTACGGGGATGAAAACCGGCGAATACGAACAAAAGCTGTACAACGGCGAATTCGGGGAAGAAAAATATGGCATCTCCATGCCCGATCTGATTGGCTGGGAAGGCGGTCAACCCATAGTTCTGGCTGAAGGAACCCTGCTTTCAATCGGTTTCAGCGGTTTCAGGGGATTTAACGACCTTGAAATAGTAAAAATGGCAATCGCAATAATGGATAAATAGTCCATGCCTGAATAGTTGTACAACGCATAATAAACTCCGGGTTTCCTTCAAACCATAAAACATTTCAGAAAATGGAAACACTATTGGAAGAATACAAGAAAAAGCTGCAATCAACAACCGAATCTATCAGCAAGCTTAAATTCAAGGATAATGCAAATCCCGAATATTTAAAGTTAACCATAAAAGCAGGTTGCTACAAAATAATGGTTGCAGAACTCGAAAATGCACTGACCGGTAATTTATCATACAACCGCTGAATCATTGGAGTTGTAGCTTAAAAAATCTTTTTACGCAATCATAAAATTAAAACATGTTAAAAATCAAAAAGTTAATCATTGTTGTTTCAGCATTCATCTTCTTTTTTTCGCTTGCTGAAACGGCGAAATCACAACCCCTTGTAAATCCGAATGCAACACAGCCAGCCAAGGATCTGAAAGCATTTCTTGATTCCATTCAGGGCAAAAAGATAATTTCAGGACAAGCATTTGAAGATGTTGCCGAAAATTGGCTTACTGTTATCAGCGAAGCAAGCGGTGGTCAACAACCCGCGATTATGTCGCTCGATTTCATGAATTCCTCTCCCCTCAGGGTTTCGATGGGTACGGATCCGGAAGCCACAACCAATATGGGTATCGACTGGGTGAAAAACAAGGGTGGAATCCTCGAAATGCACTGGCACTGGGATGCACCGCGGTTGGTTACAGGTAATCTCTGGCAGGCGTTTTATACAGTAAACACTTCGTTCGATGTAGCTGCTGCGATGAGCGATACTTCTTCGGAAGATTATCATCTGTTGGTTCGCGATATCGATATCGTTTCGGAACTTCTCCTTCGTATGCAAAATGAGGGTGTTGCCCTGCTTTGGCGTCCTTTGCACGAAGCCGAAGGAAAATGGTTCTGGTGGGGCGCAAAAACCGGCGATGCCTGTAAAGCATTATACCGTATGATGTACGACCGTATGGTTAATCATCATGGAATCAATAACCTGATCTGGGTATGGAACAGCTACGGAACTACCAAGGAAAACTGGTATCCGGGCGATGATGTGGTGGATATAATTGCCTGGGATTACCCCGACTACAACCAGTCCTCAGGATCGTGGAGCCAGTACCAGAATTTGTTTGGTACAAAAGGAAAACTCTTTGCCATAGGGGAAGACGGGAAACTGTTTAATCCCCAGTTGTTCGCGCAGCAACCCTGGCTTTATTTTGTTACCTGGGCTTATATGATCAAAGATCCGGGCCAGCCTAACGGGAAAAATACGGCTGAGTGGATCAATTCGGTATATAACGATCCTAAAGTTTTAACACTCGACGATTTGCTACCGGGACCTAAAGCAAAGGCCGGTTCATCGCAACTGCTTTTCGACACCGATGGCGATGGTTTCGCAATGGTTCAGCTCGACGGTTCGGCAAGTAAAACGGATTCGGGTACAATTGTATCCTATGTATGGAATGAAAATGATATTGAAATTGCAAACGGGATTTCGCCTACCATTTTGCTCCCGCTGGGTATTCATACTATAAAGCTAACCATCACCACCAGCATAAATTTATCAGTATCAGCAGAGGTTATTATTACTATTAAATCGCCGTCCATTTCGCTGCTTAAACCAAATTCGGCATCGTCAACGGAAGATAACCTGGGCAATATAGCAGCAAATGCCGTTGATGGAAATCTCACAACCCGCTGGTCGAGTGCTTATGCCGATCCGCAGTGGTACCAGGTTGACCTTGGAAAAATATACAACCTCACGCAGGTTATTATTTATTGGGAAGTTGCTTCCGCAAAAACCTACTCCATTGAAATTTCTGATAACGGACTTAACTGGAAAACCATAATGGTAAAATCAAATATGCCCGCCGGTGCCCGAATTGATGATATAGTGCTTTCGGGTTCAGGAAGGTACATCCGGATGAATGGAACCGCACGTACAACAACCTGGGGCTATTCGATGTACGAATTTGAAGTTTATGGAACCGCATCAGGTTCAAATGGCGTGGTTGAAATGGATCCGGAAAGGATTAAAATATACCCGACAATACTCAGCAAATCTGAAAAAATGCAGATTTCATGCCCACCTGATCTTTTGCCGGCAAGTTACCAGGTATATAGTCAGAAAGGCCAACTTACAAAACAAGGAATCCTGACAGAGGGAAACTGCGTTTTAGCTTTCACAGAAATTTTGCAAGCCGGACTTTATGTATTAAGGATTCAGCATGATGAATTCTCAAAAACTGAAAAGTTTATAGTGAGGAATTGATTTTAAAAATTCAGAGTATGAAATTCAAAAAAATACTGCCCATCCTTTTCGCTTTTCTGGTAAATGGATTATTTGCCCAACCTGTGTGTACACCCTGGGGCAATGTTAAAAGCATTTTCGTTGAAGGCGAGGAAATGAAATTCGAAACTTCACTTCGATCAGTAGATTTGGACTGGAAAGGCTATGTGAAAACCGAAAAATACAACTGGGAAGGCACTCAAACCTATACGGTTGAAGGGAACACGCATACCGTTTCACATTTCCTGCTTGGTCTGCCGCTCGACTTTACCAGCCGCATGAGCGAAACCGGGAAAGGCAAAGCCCAGGTAGAAATGAATATCAAAGCCAACGAAGTTATTTCACAGGCCGGAACCTATTTTTGTATGGAAGTACCTGGAACTGAGTTTTCGTCAGGAACCATCACTTTTTTCAACAATAAGAAACAGATTTCCAAGCTGGATTTGCATACGGCATCAAAGAAAACCAATGGTGATTTTATCCGGGTAAAAGCCAATAAAATAGTTTGGAAATCTGCCAATAGGCTTTACACAATTACTTCGGATGAAACAGTGGAAGTTTTCCTTCGCCAGGATTTTGATGGTAATCCGGCCTATAAAAACGATCCATGGCCGCAGCAAAAGTTTGTCGAAAGCGATCCGGTTATGGAAAAGGCCGATTACCAGCTCTACTTTACCATGATTAAAGGAAATGCCCAAAAAGGGGTATCGAAACAAATGACTTTTGATATTGAAGCCTCGGGGACTATTGATCCTAAACCGGTAACTCTAGCACTTGATGTGAAAAATCCCGGTCGTAAATGGGATGGCATCAGCGGAAACTACCGCAACCAGTTCCCTGACAAAGACCCGATGGTTATTGATTATTGCCTCGATAGCCTTCGCGTAACCTGGGGACGCATTTCGATGTGGTGGGAAAACTGGCAGCCGGAAGAAGGCGTAAATCCTATTGAGCAGGCCAAAGCCGGTAAACTTCCGAAACGTGTATATGAACAAATGGAATTAGCTCAGAAGTTGCAGCAACGCAATATACCGGTTATTGTATCAGTATGGGCCGCACCCGATTGGGCCGTTGATAAAAACAATATTCCTAAAAAAGGCGTGCATCTCGATCAGGAAAAAATGGATCAGATCTGTGAATCTATTGCGCAATATCTCCTGTTCCTAAAGCAGGAATATGGTGTTGAAGCCAGCATGTTCTCATTTAATGAACCCGATTGTGGAGTTGAGGTTTTTCAAACTCCTGAAGAACATGCCATTTTTAATAAAGCCATTGGAGCTTATCTGAAATCGAAAGGACTGGCGACAAAAATGCTGCTGGGTGATACCGGCCACGGAACAGCCCTTGCCAATAAAATAGTATGGCCAAGCATCAACGATACGTCCATCCATCCTTACATTGGCGCTATTGCTCTGCATACGTATCATGGTTGCAATACCAGCGATCTCAACGAATGGGACCGTGCATCCAAAGCCATCAATGTTCCGTTGATGGTAGCTGAGGGAGGAACCAATTCAGCTGCGCACCGTTCGCCATTGGTGTTCCTGCAACCCTGGTTTCAGCTTGGCGAAATCGATACCTATATCCGCATCTGCAATATATGCCAGCCCATCACGGTAATGGAGTGGCAGCTTACTTCCGACTATTCGGTTCTCACAGGTGAAGGATTGTATGGCGATAATGGACCACTGCGGCCAACCCAACGTTTCTGGAACCTGAAACAATTGGGTGCAACACCGGCAGGCTCATTCTGGATGCCAATTTCCTGCAACCGGCCGAACATCAGTTGCGCCGCTGCCGGCGATATTGCAAAAGGAATATACTCCATTCACATGGTCAACAACGGGGCAACCCGCGAAGTAACAGTAACAGGTATTCCTGAATCGGTGAAATTGTTCAACATCTATGTTACCGATGCAACCCGTGGCATGGAAAAAATCAAAACTATTCCCGTTGCCAGCGGGAAAGCCACCTTTATACTTGAAGCACAAACCTACACAAGCCTTATAAACGATTAACCAGAGTCTGTCCATAAAGTCGGGTTTTATTTTTATTTACGATGTACGAATTACGATTGACGCATATAATCCGCTGAAAACAAATCGTAAATCGCAATTCGTACATTTTGAAATAAACCAAGTCAAAAACATACTCTAACGATAAATCATACACATGAACCGATTCATTTTCACAGCACTATTAGTTGTCCTCTCCATTAGCCTGAGAGCCCAGATTCTAAAAACCGAATTGCTTCAGACAAAGGTTAATCAATACCAGAAAGCTGAATGGAATTTGGTTTTAAAAGCCTCCTGGAGTAATCCATATGCATTCAGCGAAATCGCTTTGGATATTATTCTCATTTCGCCATCGGGCAAACAATTGGCCTTGCCTTGTTATTACGAATCAGGCAAAAGTGCGGACGAATCGCTTTGGAAAGCCCGTTTTACAGCACGTGAAGCTGGTATTTATTCATATCATTTTGAATTGAAGGAAAATGGAAAAATCGTTTCATCAACTCCTAAAGCTGAATTCATTGTAAATGCATCAAAAGCAAAAGGATTCCTGAATCCGAATGATTTGTGGACTTTGCGTTACGACAACGGAGAGTTGTTTCGCGGTATAGGCGAAAATATCTGCTGGGAATCGCGCGACGAAGACGATTCAAAGTACTTTAAAGCATTGCATGAGGACAAGCGGTTTAATTACAATTATATGCTTACAAAACTGGCAGCCAACGGTGGTAATTTTTTCCGTACCTGGATGATTTACTGGAACCTGCCCGTAGATTGGAAGACAGTTATCAACAACAGTCGCTATCAGAATACTACATCTCCCTACAACGAAAGCGGCATGAAACGCATGGATCAGCTGGTTGAACTCTGCGATTCGCTAGGGATTCACATGATGCTGGCTCTCGAAAGCCATGTGGGTTTTATGGGCGATGGCTGGAAAATGAGCAGCTACAATGTTGCAAATGGAGGTCCGGCAAAAACGCCGCTTGAATTTTTCACGCTTCCGGAAGCCAGGCTGCAATACAAAAATAAACTTCGGTTAATGGTTGCCCGGTATGGCTATAGTCCATCCATCGGTGCCTGGGAGTTTTTTAATGAAATAGACAATGCCATGTATAATGTGAAGCCCGAAGATCAGCTTCCGCCTTCGGTCATCACCGCCTGGCACGATGAAATGAGTTCATTTCTGAAAAACATTGATCCGTATAAACATATTGTTACCACCAGCGTTTCGCACCGCGATATTGAAGGAATGAACGATTTGAAAAATATCGACATCAATCAAAAACATATTTATAAGAATACTGCCGGGATTCCAGGAACAATCCGCGAATACACAAAAAAGCACAACAAACCCTACATTATAGGCGAATCGGGCTACGAATGGGACTGGAGCAAAAACTTTAACGATTTTGGCGACGAAATGGACGGCGATTTTAAAAGGGCATTATGGTACGGTCTTTTCAGCCCGACACCCGTTTTACCACTGAGTTGGTGGTGGGAGTTTTTCGAAAACCGCGGCATGATGAGCTACTTCAAACAAGTAAGTGAAATCAACCGCAGTATGTTAGAAGCAGGGAAAGGGAAATTTGAATTGTTTGACGTGAAAGCAGTTCAGGAAGGAGTGCAGGCTTATGGCGTACGATGCGGGAAAACGAATTTCATATACCTGTACAATTCAACTGCAACTGAAGAAAGCGTCCGGTTGACCGATATCAATATGTCTAAAAATAAGGGGAATCTAACGCTTTACAATACTGAAACCGGCATTTACAGCCCCGCTAAGTTCGAAGTGATGCCCGATAAAAGCATTAAAATCGATCAGTTAAAGCTTCAGCCGAAAGTCGATGTGATTTTGAGTTGGGAATAAATCTGAACCTTCAACAAATCAAGCCAATGTTCAAAACGTTTGTGTTCGCCATCGCAATGATGGCGTTACTTTCTGCAGTTTCCGCTCAGCAAAAGAAGATCCTTATTGCCGATTATGAAAACAAGCCCAATACCGACAATTGGTGGAAGGACAATCCACATGTAAAATTTTCGTACGATGAAAACCTGTCAACCCAAATCAATACTGACTCAAAAGTGTGCTTGCACGTGCGCTGGGATTCAGTTCCTCAAAACCGCCCGTTTGCCTGGTTTACCGATTTAAAGGCTGATACTTTTGCGGTTGACGGAATGGAAGAACAATGGAAATCGTTTAAGGAAAACACCTGGATGTCGTTCTGGTGCAAAGCCGGAGATAGCGATACTCTGATGCTTAATTTCCTGGTTTTAAGCAAAGGGCATAAAAGCAAATGGGGAGCTTCCAACATGATTCCGCTCACTTCGAAGCAATGGATATTTGTAAAAGTGAAATTTGCCGATTTGCAATACGAAAACTGGGGAGTTATAAAAGCTGATCTCGATTTAAAAAGCGATGCCCCTAAATGCTTCGAAGCTGGATTGAGGTTAAGTACAACCAGCCTGAAAGGGTATGTGGAAGGTTGGTTTGATAATATTAAATTAACTAATTATGAGCCGTTTGAGTAATTTCTAAAGTTTTATTTTTGAGAGTTTAGCAGAATTATCGTTTTTCAAAACCTACCGCTTTTACTATTTAGTAAGCCCGGAAATTTCATAAAAAAAACTTCCCCACTTTCGCAGGGAAGTTTCACCTTAATTCAACCAACCAATTACCAACCAAACCTCAATCAACCGGTAATTTTATCTTAAATGTCTTTTCCTGACAGGTTTATCTTTTTGTAATACTTATACATATCAGGGATATTATTCAGCATGAGAATATGCTTGCTTTTTGTGAATTCAATAAAGTCCTGTGCAGCCGGATGCCCTGGAGCCGGCATAAAATGTTGTTTCTGATCGGCATTACGCCAGAACAGAACCCAGGATATGGAACGCGTTAAGTCCGAATGATCCAGACATGGAAGAATTTCTTTTGTGAAATACTCCTTGCGCTCTAAGCGGTTGCAACCTGTTTCGGTTAATGCTGCTATTTTTCTGTGATCATTTGCGATTTTGGCAATTATTTCCAGATTATTGATAAGCTGCCTTGGTTGCCCTGTATTTAGCGAATGGTAATCATCAAGCCCGATGATATCCACTAGATCGTCGCCCGGATAGCGTTCGAGGTACCCGGCATCATCTTTAAATCCCACATCGGGCGAATAGGCAAAAAGCAGGTTGTGAAGGTGATGCGTGTTTCGCAGGTAATCAACCGTAAACCGGTAAAGCGATTTGTATTGTTCAGCACTGCAATGTGTTGCCCCCCACCAGAACCAGTTGCCGGAGTTTTCGTGCCAGGGCCTGAAAATAATTGGAGCAAGGCTGCCATCAGGAGCTTTAAGCGATTTCATGAAATCAGCAACTCTATCGAGCTGTTTTTTAAATTCTTGATGATGACTGCCGCCCGGAAGTATTTTTACCACAATGCCATTCGAATTGTTTTTGTCATCAACCCACGAACTTTTTCCTGTTACCGGGTTATAGGCATGCCAGCTGATGGTATTAACTCCTCCATCCTGGTAAACCTTAATTATGTTTTCCTTCATTTCATCAAAAGGAACCGAATCGAGATTTACAGGATTTCCGAGTTCTAAAGCTCCGATATCCCATCCGAATACTGCCGGGTGTGAGCCTGTTAAGTCTTTAAGGTCTGAGCGGTCTTTCCCTTTTTTCCAGTTTATGCCATACGACAGCGCATCCTGATGACCGATCATGATATACTCAGGAGCCAGCATAGCCATGTTTCTGTAAAGATTTATAACCCCGGTGTCAGCCTCTTTATCTGCCGGAATAAACATAGAAACATCGCGCTGTGCTATCGCTGAACTGAAGAGCAGTATTGCTGCAAGAAGCAGATAAGCTTTTGCTCCAGGTATTAAAGGTCGGATAATTGTGGTTTTCAATTTTTTACGGTTAAAGATTTTAGTAATTCGGGATAATTTATGGTGCAATAGCGGTTTAAGCGTTTCATTACTTCGATGCAGCAACGGGTATTATGGTACGGACATTTCCATTCGCCGGCAAGATCCTGGCTTTCATCAGGCTGGTAATCATCATTAACCAGCCACCACCATTCGCCTGATTGATGACGCATATGCTTGGATACGAAACCCCATACCTTACCTGCTGCTGACAGAAATTCGGGGTCTCCGCTTATTTCCCAGGCATTTATAAAACCTATAATAGCTTCTGCCTGTGGCCACCAATGGCGATCGGTATCGATAACTTTTCCTTTTAATCCCTCGTTATAGAGTGAACCATCATCCGCAATTCCTTCCCGTAAAGTAGTTGTGGCCATTTTTACAGCCAGATGTTCAACTTTTTCGATTATGCTTCTTAAACCCAATGCTCTGGCGGCTTCGGTTATCAGCCATGCACCTTCAATATCATGGCCAAAGGAATAATGCTCCGACTTCGGGTTCCAGTCCATATCAAAAAACAGATTGAAATGCCCGTTTTCAGCTGACAGGATTTTATCTGTGTGTATGGTTACCAGGTTTTGAAGTTTATTACCCAAATCGTCATCTTTCCATATCTGGAAAAGCTTTGTGTAAGCTTCGAGTACATGAAGATGCGTATTCATACTCTTGGGTTCATTGGCATCTTTTTCGCTGAGGCGAAGATCATCAAGGGGATCCCAGTTGCGGGAGCGGGCTTCAATATATCCATTTCCATTAGTATCGAAAGCATGTTTTTCGATGAAACCGTAAAGGTCAGAAGCCAGCAAAATTGCATCCTGTTCGCCTGTTGCCAGATAGTATTCGGCAAATGCATAAATTCCAAAAGCCTGGGCGTAAATTTGCTTACGGTCATTAAGAACTTCACCGTTTGCCGTAACTGACCAAAACACACCACCATATTTCGAATCGATAAAGTACTCTGTAAAAAAGGCATAAGCTCTTTGGGCATTTTCAAGATACTCGGTTTTGCCGGTGAGGTTGTATGCGGCCGAAAAAGTCCAGAGTATCCTCGCGTTGAGCACTGATCCTTTAGGAGCATCCTTTACAGCTATTCCATCATTTGTAATCCGGCCGAGGTATCCGCTGTTTTCCGAATCTGCTGCCTGCTTCATCCAGAAGGGAAGAATATTTTCATGCATCTCACGCTCAAGTTCTTGATACAGAAACTTAAGTTGTGCTGGTAAAGTAGGTGCATCCATGCTTTTCATTTTCTTATTTATTCTATCGGGCTTAAAATTAGCTGTGCCGGGGAGTTAGGCGCTTTTCGTTTAGCTCCGCACTTACTTTGCTCATTGTTTTTTCATTGAGCGGATAAAAAGAGATAAAGAGAACCGACAATACAGTTCCAATGGCAGGGAAAATGCTTAGCATCAGGCGTATGCCATTTTGAACTTCACCGGTTTGAACCATATTGGCTTGAAATCCGTAATATCCTAGCAGCCATCCGGTGAGAGCTCCACCCAGAGTCCAGCCAAATTTTTGCGACATGGACGAGGATGAAAATATCAACCCGGTTGCCCGTCGGCCTGTTTTCCATTCCGAGTAATCGGAAATATCGGCATACATCGACCAGAGCAAAGGGAAAATACTTCCTGCACACATGCTGATAAGGCTTTGCATAAGCATGATCAGGGCTATGTTTTCGTTTGGCAGGAAAAAGAATCCAATGCTAAGTGCAGTAGCCATAATCATGGCGCCGAGATAGATGCTTTTCTTTCCGAATTTGTTTGAAAGTGGTGTTACAAAGATGATTCCAACAATATTAAAAGCCTGTCCAAGAACAAGGTAAAGTGTTGTAAACGTGAGCGATGCACTTAAAAACGGCAGTTTGAAATTCCCTGAATCCTGAACGTAATATTTGAAATAATATACGGCAGCACCATCGCGAATGGAGTTAAATATAAGGGCTGCAATACCTGCTCCCAATAATATCCACCAGGGTTTATTTCGTAAAAGGTCTTTAATATCATCCTTCAACGAATCGTTTCTACTGTCGATGGGCTTAATGCGTTCTTTTGTCAGGTAGAAACATCCCAGAAAAAACAACACACATAAAATGGCAATCACCATCACACCCAGTGTCCAGCCGGTTTGTGCGCTGCCTGTGCTGTTAGTGAAAAGCTCTACAAGCGGTTCAATTAATATCAGGGCTACAAAACTTCCGATAAACGCAAACACCATCCGGAAAGAGGAAAGTATATTCCGCTCCTTTACATCGGCTGACATCACACCCAATAACGAAGCGTAAGGCACATTGATCATGGAATAAACCATCATCATAAGCGAATAAGTAACATATGCATACACCAGTTTTCCTGTGGTTCCGAAGGAAGGTGTAATAAACATAAGTGTTCCGATAAGCCCGAACGGAAGCGCAAACCATAACAGGTAAGGCCGGAATTTACCCCATTTCGAGCGTGTTCTGTCGCTTAGTACGCCAACTACGGGATCAAAAAGTGTATCCCATATCCTGGTTATAAGAAACATGGTACCAACGGCAGCGGCCGGTAATCCAAATATATCGGTGTAGAAAAACAGCAGGTACATCCCGAATATTTTCCAGAACATGGACGAAGCCATATCGCCGAAGCCGTAACCTATTTTTTCTTTTAACCTTAGTTTTTCAGTGATCATAGCAGGATTATCTGTTGGTTTTGTGCTGATTGTGTTTGTTGCTATTGTGTCGGAGAGCTTTCCTAATGAAATGATCAGGTTCCCGATAATTGCTTGTTTTTGACTACCAGTTCAGAAATGGTTTTTACTGAAGCCGCTGACCGGAATCCATCAGCAGGAGTATTGAAACAATAGTCGGTAAGTGCATCAATGCTTGAAACGGCAACATGCAGGCGTGTGTCGGACGAAGCGTAATAGATATAAACCGTTCCATCTTCGTCAGCAATCCAACCGTTGGAAAACAGCACATTGGATACATCACCAATGCGCTCAGTGTCTTCAGGAGCCATAAAATAGCCACCAGGTTGTGCAATTAATTTTGTCGGGTCTTCAAGAGAAGTCATATACATATACAGTACATAGCGCAATCCGGCTGCACAATTCCTTACTCCGTGAGCCAGGTGTAACCAGCCTTTTTTTGTTTTGACAGGATGCGGACCTTCCCCATTCTTAAGTTCTTTAATAGTATGGTAGTAACGGTGATCAATAATAATTTCATCTTTCACTTCGGCTCTCGTGATATCATCAATAAGAGCCCAGCCGATTCCACCGCCGGAACCGGTATCAATAAATCCATCCTGGGGCCGGGTATAGAGAGCGTATTTCCCGTTTACAAATTCAGGATGAAGTACCACGTTGCGTTGCTGACTTTTCGATTTCAGATCAGGAAGGCGTTCCCAGTTTACAAGGTCGTGTGTGCGGACAATTCCGGCAGCAGCAACAGCCGAACTTAAATCACCTTTAGGAGCAGCAGGGTCTTTTCTTTCAGTGCAGAAAATGCCATAAATCCAGCCATCTTCATGGTTGGTAAGGCGCATATCATATACATTGGTATCAGGTTCATCGGTTTCGGGCAATACTACCGGGAAATCCAAGAAACGGAAATTATCGATTCCATTTTCACTTTCGGCGATGGCAAAAAAAGATTTACGGTCATAGCCTTCAACCCGTGCAACCAGCAGATATTTGTTGTTAAAATAAATAGCACCAGCATTAAATACTGCATTAATTCCAATACGCTCCATAAGCCGGGGATTACCGTCTTTATTCAGATCGTAACGCCAGGTAAGCGGTGTATGGGCTGCAGTAAGAACAGGGTTTTTGTAACGGTGAAATACACCGTTGCCAGCTGCTTTTTCTTTTTCGTTTAACCTTTTTATCAGAATTTCATGTTCTGCTATAAGGGTTTCCAGCCGTTCTTCAAAATTTATGTTTTTCATTGTTTATAGTTTGCCAGGGCCTGATAACTGTATTGCTGTCGGCTATTGTTAAAATTCATTTGATTTCAAAAATCCCGCCTAAAATTTCCATTATCAGGAACCGCTTTATTCAGGATACAAATATGGTTGGTACTTTGCCCGGAATACCAAGGTAAACTTTTCAAAATAGGCTGTCGGTTGTAACAAATAAGGAAATCTTAGTGTTGATGATTTATTTATAATTAAGCTATATTGCTCATTATTAACAAGTAAACTGTGAATGTTTTGGTGACTAAGCATGGAGGAGATGCTTTTATTCCGGGAGTTTTCGATTACCAATTTCGAATTCTTAAGCCTTTACCAATAAATCGGACATTGTTTTTTAAAACTTTAAAGTGTAATAATCTACTTCTGAGATATAAAAATGAATTTATACACAAATTTTGATAACAGATTTGCAGAATCTATTGTCAGAAATAATATCTTTATCGGATGAAAGCATATAACGCCATAATAATTGATGATGAAAAGAATATTAGTGAAGCATTATCTATATTATTAAGTCAGTATTGTCCCGAAATCCGTGTTTGTGGTATTGCTGCGTCAGCCAGCGAAGGGAGGAAACTTCTTGAGAATAATCTTGTAGATTTTATTTTTCTCGACATATCGATGCCAAAAGAGGATGGATTTGCTTTTCTCCGGTCGATTCCAAGCAACAATTACGGTGTAATATTCGCCACCGCTTTCCAGGAACATGCTTTGCGTGCGCTTAAAGCCAATGCTGTTGATTACCTCATGAAACCGATTAATCCTTTTGAGTTACAGGAAGCAGTGAGTAAAGCAATATACAACCATGAACTTCGGCGGCGCTATTCGGATATTCAGGAGGTATATAATCAGTCGCTTAACAATCTGAACGAAAATCTACAATCAAAGAACAATTTGGTTAGCAAACTCACCATTCCTGATAAATTAGGATTCCGTTTGGTGAATGTTACAGAAATCATGTATATGCAAGCAGATGATAATTATACAGTAATTTACCTTACAGGTGATCGCAAAATTACTGCAACGCGAACATTGGGTGAGTTTGAAAAGATTCTGGAG
>Ga0075012_10000853_pt1 | contig 32026 bp, 35 predicted proteins | sample All_14_2_FD_71474 | JGI IMG/M metagenome (GOLD analysis project Ga0075012, IMG submission 71474) | Freshwater microbial communities in response to fracking from Pennsylvania, USA - Allegheny Zone_MetaG_DW_15 | ecosystem: Environmental > Aquatic > Deep subsurface > Groundwater > Drilled...
CAAAATGAATATATATATAAAATACATGGTAAGCCAGCGATGCAAAATGATGGTGTATGAAGAACTTAAATCTTTAGGTCTGCACCATGTAAAGATAGATTTGGGTGTGGTTGAAATTATGGAAGAACTTACTACTGAACAACATGATCAACTGGGGAAAAATTTACAACGTTCAGGACTGGAACTATTAGATGATAACAAAAGTATCCTCATAGAAAAGATAAAAAATGTTGTCACAGAGATGATTCACTACAATGACGATCTTCCGGTACATAACTTCTCTGTTTTCCTAAGCGATAAACTAGGCTATGACTATACATACCTCGCCAGCACTTTTTCTGAAGTTAAAGGAATTACTATTCAGCAATACATCATCAATAACAGAATTGAGCGGGTGAAAGAGTTGCTTCTTTATGATGAATTGACACTCACAGAAATAGCCTACAAGCTACATTACAGCAGTGTATCGCACTTGTCTAGCCAGTTTCGGAAGGTCACAGGGCTTTCTCCCTCTTTTTACAAAACACTTAAAGAAAAGAGAAGGATAAATCTGGAGAATCTCTGAATAATGTAACTATTCTCTTGAAACGTATAACAACCGGTAAATGGAATGAAGCCACCTTTGCTGTGTAATAATTCTGTTACGAATAGAACAAATGTAGATCATGGATAACAATCAGATTAATGGCACGGAAACGTTTAAGGTAATTGGAGATTGGTCAGTACAGTCAAAACAGCTGAAAGAAAAGTTCTCCCAGCTTACGGATGCAGATCTGAAGTTTGAAGTAGGTAAAGAGAATGACTTGCTCACGAGAGTTGAAACACGTCTGAATAAAAAACGTGAAGAGGTGATAAACATCATCCGCAAAGGCCAGCCCGCCAGTTAGGCTCGTTTTCCTAAAAACAGACATGTAGGTAAGAGGTAGGAATTAATTTTCCTGCCTCTTGCTTTTTATTCGGCAATACACTTACAAACTGTGCATAACCCGATCTGTACCGGAGTAAAGAAAAGCCCCTGCACTGTCAGCCCGTAACATACATGTTAAAGTATATGCAGAAGACGGCGCTTTCTTTATAAAAGAAATCAGGAAACAAAAAAAACACATACAACAGCCGCCAGCCCTATAAATTTTAGTTAAATTGCCTGAAATCACTCCTGTAGCGGGTTGGGAAAATAGTCTGCAGAAAACAGGATATGGAATACAACCAAAGTAAAGATGTAAATTTGCCGCTTATTATTTAGTAGATAACAGCAATACGCGCGAATGGCAATATTAGGAAGTCTGATAGCCCGGTCATTACAACTTCGCAAGAAATTTAATCTTCCGGTTGCGACTCCACAGGTTTACCAGAAACACACACTCCGCCAGCTACTGGAAAGGGGACAATATACTTCCTTCGGAAAGCACTACGGATTCGATAAAATCCTCAGTACAGAAGTAGACCTTATGAAAGCTTTCCGTGAACGGGTTCCTGTTCACACTTATTCAGAAATGTACAACCAGTGGTGGTACCGCTGCCAGCAGGGCGAAGAAAATGTTACATGGCCAGGCAAGGTGAAATACTTTGCACTTAGTTCCGGCACATCAGAATCTGCCAGTAAGCATATCCCTGTCACACAGGATATGATACGCTCCATCAAACAGGTAGGTTTCAAACAGCTGTATAGTATGGCCAACTTTAATATCAAGTCGGCTGCCTTTGGTAAAGGAGTACTTATGCTGGGGGGTACCACATCTCTTTTTGAACGCGGCGAATATTACGAAGGAGACATGAGCGGCATCAGTGCCAAAAATATGCCCCGCTGGATATCTTCACTGCTATACAAACCCGGTCAGAAAATATCGCGTCGCCCCCATTGGGAAGACCGTATCAAAATGATAGTTGATAAATCTGCCGAATGGGACGTCGGCACTGTTTGTGGTGTCCCGGCCTGGGTACAGATTGTGCTGGAACGTGTTATAGAAAAGCACGGTGCAAATACTATTCATGATGTGTGGCCCAACCTCTGTGTATATATTCATGGTGGGGTGTCGCTGGAACCATATCGACAAAGCTTTAAAAAGATATTTGGCAAACCGGTACAGTTCATTGAAACATATATGGCATCAGAAGGCTCTTTTGGCTTTCAGGCACGTCCCAATGGTGGCATAAAGCTGGTGCTAAATGCTGGTGTATTCTTCGAATTCGTACCATTTACCAGTGAAAACTTCGATGAAGACGGCAATATAAAACCTAATCCGGCAGCATATACTATCAGTGAGGTAAAAGAAGGGACCGACTATGCCGTACTTCTTAGTACCTGCTCCGGTGCATGGCGGTACATGATAGGCGATGTTATCCGCTTCACTAATGCAAAGGAGTACGAGATATGCATTACAGGGCGCACACGCCAGTTTCTGAGCCTGTGTGGAGAACATCTTTCTGTGGACAACATGAATAAAGCCATAAAAACCGTGGCTAAAAAAATGAACATCCACATAAGAGAGTTCACCGTATGCGGCGAAAAGTACGAGAACCTTTTTGCACACCGCTGGTACATAGGTTGCGACGATGCTGTAGACCCGGCAGAGCTAAGATCCCTGCTGGATGAAACGCTCAGCGCGCTCAATGACGACTATCTCGTAGAGCGTACATCGGCCCTTAAAGAGGTATTTGTACATATCCTGCCCAGTGAAACCTTTATTGACTACCTGAAGTCTAAGGGAAAACACGGAGCTATGAGCAAATTCCCCCGGGTCATGAAAGGGCAGCAGCTGCAGGACTGGAATCAGTACCTGAGCAAGCTGCAGCATACAGAGTCAGTACAGCCATAAGCTGCCTCGTTTGTGTACAACTGCCTTTTCACTATATTGTAGCCCAAAAACTCAGACACATATGAGCACATCATTGGGCATTGGTTCCCGCGTGGAGCATACTCACTTCGGGCGCGGTGTAATAGTGGACACGGCACAGGAGTTTTATATTATATGGTTCAAGAGTCAGCAGGGCACTAAAAGCATCAGCAAAGATTATGAACTGAAAATACTGGAAGCCGCCGAAGGTGGCACTGAAAGTAGCGGACAGATTACCATTGCCGATATTGAACAGGCATTGCATAACATTCTGGACCAGCGGCTGCACGACACGCAGATTGTTCCTATAGCCCAGAAATGGCGCCGCGGCATGATGATCATGCAACCCGGCGACGCCACACAGCAGTCAAAGGAAATCCCTATAGATACCTTCTTTCATAAAATAATCATGGTGCGCGACAGGCTTCGTGTCATGGAGCAGAAAATCAATGCCCATAAAGTGATGGAAGAAGATCAGAAGATAGAGCTGCAGCAATACATCACCGCTATATACGGCTCCCTCACCACCTTCAATGTGCTGTTTAAAGAAGTACATCACCAGTTCAAAGGCTCAGGTGGCAAAGAGTGATTTTATGGGGGATATACATTTCCCCCACTTTCCGCTACAACTGTGTTTGTACTTTAACATCTGCAATTGCCAATGTTTTTACCGATGAAATCAGCCATACTTACATCTGCATTATGCCTGTCGGCAGTAATCAGTCATGCACAGGACTCTGTCATGTTCCGCCGCATATCAGACGAGATAATGATGAAGGGCACCTGTTATGAAAACCTGCGGGTACTCTGCAAAACCGTTGGGCATCGCCTTAGTGGCACCCCCGCAGCGGCAAAGGCAGTAACCTGGGGCGAAAAGGCTATGAAAGAAGCCGGAGCAGATAATGTATGGCTGCAGCCGGTAAATGTCCCCTACTGGTACAGAGGTAAAGAAAGTCTGGAGCTGAAGCTGAATGGCAAGTACAAAAATGTACCGGCCCTCTCCCTTGGCAACAGTAAAGGTACCGATGGCAAAACCCTCGAGGCGCCCATAGTTATGGTAGCAGACTTTGCCGCACTGGATGCACTCCCCGATAAGGATGTAAAAGGAAAAATAATCTTCTTCAACTACCGCTTCCGTCAGGACTATGTGAACAGCTTTGAAGGCTATGGCGATGCCGTTGCCTACCGCTGGAATAGCCCTAACAAAGCTGCAAAACGTGGTGCAGCAGGTGTTATCATCCGCTCTATGTCCACCGGCGAAGACGATTTCCCGCACACCGGCAGCATGCATTATGACGATTCTGTAAAAGTACAGCTCCCGGAAATGGCTATTGGCAATCATACAGCCGATGCCCTTGAAGCTGCATGCAGGAAAGGCACTGTTACCGCCCGCATGACATCCGAATGCCACATGATGGAGAAAATGGTACCCTCCTACAACGTAATAGGAGAAATAAAAGGCACAGAGCAGCCTGAGCGTATCATAACCGTAGGTGGCCACCTGGACTCATGGGATGTAGGTGAGGGTGCACATGACGATGGTGCCGGCTGCGTACAGTCCATAGAAGTCATAAGAGCGCTCAAGGCCATAGGCTACAAACCTAAGTATACCATACGTGCAGTACTCTTTATGAATGAGGAAAACGGCAACAAGGGCGGTCATGCCTATGCCGATTCTGCTGTGGCACGTAAAGAACAGCACGTACTGGCTATAGAAAGTGATGCAGGCGGATTCTCCCCCCGTGGCATAGGATTGGAAATGAGCGATGCACAGAAAGAGCACATAAAAAGCTACAGACATCTCTTCCTCCCTTACAATGTTCATGACTTTGAGCACGAGGAAGGTGGTGTGGACATTAGCCCGTTATACTACAAGCACAAAGTGCCTATGGCCGGCCTCATGCCCGATAGTCAGCGGTATTTTGACTATCACCACACGGCCAATGACGTATTTGAGCAGGTAAATCACCGCGAGCTCAAACTGGGCGCTGTAGTAATGACTCAGCTCATATATCTGGTATGTGAGCACGGCCTTTAACGGCACAGGCTATTGATAATCAGTACATAGCACACATACATACATGATAGCTTGTTAAAATTCTCATGCCGCATACATACAACGGCATGCACACCTTATCTTTATAAAAAACGGGCCTTTGTCATTACAGCTCCACACACATACTATCATCATGCTGCTGAGTGCCACGGTGATACTCAGCTATCTCTTTAATATGCTGAGCCGCCGCACTCAGATACCATCTGTACTGCTGCTTATAGGCACAGGCGTGGGTGTAAAACTGCTGCTGGAGCAGTATGGCTATGCCACTGTCAATGTAGAGAAGCTGGTGAAGATTCTCGGTGCCGTAGGTATCATCATGATAGTACTGGAGGCCGCCATGGACCTCACTGTCAACCGGCAGAAGCTACCCCTCATTCGTAATTCGTTTCTCTCAGCTATTTTCATTTTCCTGTTTTCGGCCTTTGGCATAGCTATGCTCATGTCATGGACACTGGAACAGTCCTTTCACCTCTCGCTCATATATGCCATACCTATGAGCATCATCAGCAGCGCTATAGTCATACCCAGCACCGGCCACCTGCCCGAGGCCAAAAAGGAATTCATCATTTACGAATCCTCTTTTTCCGACATCCTCGGCATCCTTGTCTTTAATTATGTGCTTATGGACAATGTGCTCAGCTGGCGCTCCTTCGGCATTTTTGCCGGCAATGTGCTGCTGGCCATACTCATATCCCTGCTGGCATCCCTGCTGTTGCTGTATATACTTACCAAGATTACCGTTACCCTCCGGTTCTTCCTCATGTTCTCTATACTGGCGCTGGTATACAGTGCCGGTGAGCTCATACACATACCGGCCCTGCTCATAGTACTCGTATTCGGCCTCGTGCTTAACAATACACAGCTGATACTGCGGGGCAAAATGTCCCGGTTTGTAAGGCCCAAAATCACAGAGATACTGCACCTCATGCGCTCTATCACTGCCGAGACTTCTTTCCTGCTCCGCACCTTTTTCTTTATCCTCTTTGGCTATTCTATTGAAATTGCCACCGTAGCCACGCTCGATGTAGCCATTACCGGCTCCCTCATTGTAGGTATTCTGCTGGTGAGCCGCTACCTCTACCTGCGCTTCATACTCAAAGCCAATCTCTTCCCCGAGCTTTTCCTCATGCCGCGTGGCCTGGTTACCATACTGCTATTCTATAGCATTCCGCAGTCGCGCACTATGGTCAATTTTAACCCCGGCATACTCCTTTTTGTGGTCATTGTCACCAGCCTGCTCATGATGCTGGGCCTTATGATGTTCCACCAGCGCGAAGACGACATTATGTAATCCCTCCCCGGCTAGAAATCTATCCTGTAGTAAAATATAGGCAGGAAGCCCAGCTGATACTGTGTGTAGAACGGATACGCCGCCCCCTGCGATGCCAGATCGCTGGAGTACACCAGCGCCAGAATATTCTTCTGCCCCGTTACATTCACTATATCTACCGCTACCTCATGCGTTATGTGTTTGGCATTAAACCGTGCCCCTACCTTCAGGTCGGCACGGAAGTAAGGACGAAAACGCTCCGAGTTACGCCTGCTATCCACCACCACCATATCGCCCAGCGCATTCGATGCCGCAGTATCTACCGGCGAGTATAGCTTGCCGCCTATGGTTGTCACCTTAAAGCCCAGCGTAAAGGTGCTGTACTTTCCCAGCTTACGCTCATACCCGCCCAGCAGGTTCACCGCATAGCGGGTATTATAATCGGTATTACGATACACCCCATCATTACCTGCCGCCTTCGAGTCAAACAGGGAACTGCTCAGCATGGCAAACAGACCATTGGTAAAGGAACGCTCCAGCGTAAACTCCACCCCATAGTTATAGCCCGTTCCCGTATTCTGCAGCGTATCGGGAAAGTTGCGGGAAAACGTAGAGCCCTGATTCAGGGCAGAGTAAGACGACCCCGCCCTCAGCTCCACCGGTATATTGTACAGATACTGCCCATAGGTTTCCACCCGCATACGTATGTTATGCTGCATCCGGCGCTCATACCCTGCCACCACATGATGGCTTCGGGTAAAGTCTATATCATAGTTCTGCATAGTGCCACGGGCAGCCCCCGGCAGTATGGCAAAGTACTGATACAGTGGCTGCATCTGGCTGTGCATACCATAGCCCGCCGTCACCACCGCCCTGTCCGATGCCGCCCAGCGCATACCCACACGCGGCTCCAGCGCCTTGCTGCCATTATGCGTCAGGTATTGTGCATGCAGCCCGCCCGACAGCGTCATTACCTCGCTCGGGCGCAGCTTATACTGCACATATGCCTGTATCAGGTCGGTACCGCCGCGGTAGTCCTCCCGCAGCTGCCAGTCCTGGCGCGATGTAGGATACTGCCTGCTGCTATCCAGAAAGTCCACCCCATAATACTTGTTCACAATACCGTATTTAAGCGTCTGCCTGGGCGATATCTTCTTATTGATGTACCAGTGTGCCACCGTAGAGGCTACATTAAAGTCATACCCCAGCACATCTTTCATTGAGTCCACCGCAAATGAAGCATTGCGGAACACCTTTATATGCTGCGCCCATACATTACTCATTGATTGTGCTACCGAAAACCGGGTGTACGTCTTATCGTTAATCGTATAGCCAAATGAGCCACCCGCTACCCCACTCCCTGCCTTAAAGTATTGGTCCCTGTCCGACTCACCATACAGCTGCGACTCCGGCTCCTTCAGCGTACTTACTATCAGGTCTATACGGCTCAGGCCACCCAGCCCCCATACCGACAGCTCCCCTTTACGCCCCAGCGGAAAGTGCAGCTTAAAGCTCGCATCCTGATACTGAGGTACAGAGCTGGTACCCAGCTGCAGGCCTATAGCCTGAAATATCTGCAAGGTGCTGTAGCGGTAGTTTACCAGAAACGAAGAACCACCCTTACGGGAAATAGGCCCCTCTGCCGTAGCCTCCGTACCCAGCACACCCAGCTGCCCCGTAAATTCATATTGTTTGTTATTGCCATTACGCAGCCGCACGTCAAATACCCCCGCCACCGCATCGCCATACTCAGCCGGGAAGGCTGCCATAAACAGGTCACTATTGGCCAGCAGCTTATTATTCAGCATGCTCACCGGGCCACCCGTAGTACCGGGAATATTGAAGTGGTTTGGGTTCGGTATATCCACCCCCTCCATACGCCACAGCACCCCCTGCGGACTATTACCCCTTATCACTATATCATTACGGGAGTCGTCCCCGCCCTGCGCCCCGGCAAAGTTCGATGCCATACGCGCCGGGTCGGCCCTGCTGCCGGCATAGCGCTCCGTCTCCTGCACATCAAAGGTGCGCGTACTGGCCAGCGCCATCTCATTAATGTGTTCCCGCCTGCGCGATACCGTCACCTCATCCATAGTAACGATGCGCTCCTGCAGCTGCACCGGCACCACCGTCTCCCGGGCCGATGTCACCAGTATGCCCCCCACGCTGCGCGTCTCATAGCCCACATAAGATGCCGTAAGCACATGCTTACCCACCGGTATGCTGTCTATCACATACTCACCATTGGCATCTGTAGCCGTGCCACGCGGCGGCGCCACATCTGTCACCACCACCGTCACCCCCGCCAGCGGCGCATGCGTCTCCTTATCCGTCACCGTACCCCGCACCCGCTGGTACCGCTGCGCACTCCCCACCACCGGCAGCAGCGCCACCATACTTACCAGCACATATCTGTACATCATAGGCTTCTGTATATTAAGCATGAGTAAGATAAGGATTTTGTGATTTTGTAGGAGGGGAGGGTGAAAATGAAAACAAAAGTGAGTGGACACCAGACGCAAAATCTGGTTATCGCAAGGTAGTGCAGGTTCGATTCCTGTTCTGGGAACACTGAAAATTAAGGAGTTACGTTAAATCGTGGCTCCTTTTTTGTTTTAGGTAGTTTGACCTTGCATTGTGTTTTGCATGTAATCTTTTGAAAGCCGTACTGGTGGCTGTTTTTGCTGTTTAAAGATCATCGAATGGTACGATAATTGAAATAATTGCGCGTCAACCAATTCCGCCATCGAGGCATTTTGTTCAGTAGTTAAAGAGTCGCCATAACCACGCATGTTTGAAATAAATGTTCCAGGAGAATTTCTAATTTTGAATAATCGTAGGAGTCATCTCTATGTTGTAAACTCAAAAAATGTTTGGTGTGCTCCGTCTTATTTTCCAGAGCACCTTGGTATTCTCCAATTGAATCAATGAAAGACGACCATCGTATCTTCGGTACTTTTTTTTGTTTCAGATGGTTTAGGTCTAAATAACATTCGATAGAGGCAGCTCGGCCATTAATATCTTCCATCGTCTCACCACTGGGGCCTATCGTGCTGAAATTTTTAAGTTCATGAATATCTGGCAGCTTACATACAACTATGTTTGGGGGCAGAGATAGGCTACGACTATCTTTATATCGATTTACTCCAGCGGCATCATTATCAAATAGAAAAATTACTCGGTTTAGTACTCCGATACTCACCAGTCGTTTGCAAAATTTGTATAGAGATTCAGTTCCATCGAAATGCTGACCCTTTTCAACATCAATGAATTGAAAAAAATCCTGATAGTCTTCTCCGAGTGTAGACAGCGCAACCTGAATTATTTTTGTGTCTGAACTACCCTCAGTTATTATTAAGTATTTTGTGTGTTGACTGAGTTCTGACGTTACTGCATCTTCAGTTGTCCAACCAGCGTCAACCAATTGACCAAATGGCCAAATTATCGGTAGCTGTAGGTTCTCTGAATTTTCTGCTAATAAGCGTAATTTCGAATAGGGCGACAGGCAATTAAGCAATATCTCAACATCCCAATAGTCTGGCTTTTTACCATTGTCATAGTGATAGGAAGGGTCATAACGTTCAAGAATATCTGCGGGAATAAATTTGTTGGTGATATTGTCTATCCACCTCCCTGTAATCTGACTGACATCAACTGACTTTAATATGGCACAATATTCATCAAATGGTAAAATGTTTTCGTTGCCGAAATTTGCAAAATTAAGTTCATATTCTGCTTTTACCGTTTCCATTGTGAACCCAAGTAACTCAAGCCTTTTAACTGTCTTGCCAAGTGCGCGAGTATACCCTTCCATAAATGTCGGCTCGTCATATCCAAAATCTTGAACTTCGCCATAATCACGATTCTGAAAAAGAGAAGCATGATTCATGAAACTGTAATTTTTGCCCCAGTCAATTTGTAGCCCACCCAGATATAGGTGAATCATTGTTCCCATAGAATAATTAACCTTTGTGTGAAGATATTTAATATTTCAAGTGCAACCCCCACTCGTCCTCGTTGGCAACGCCCGTTAATTACTAACTTCGCATGTACACCTGCACTAAAGCCTGCCACAAAATGACACTTGATGAGCTTACCAAAGAACTGAATGAATTAGGTATTCCCCCAAAATGGCTTTCCGTAAACGGCCCCGATAGTTTTGGTGCAAACGTTATTCACTATGAGTATAACAATATGTGGCGCGTCTATCATATAGTGGACTATGGCACGCTGGTGTACGACGAGTGGTTCGGGAATTTTGAAGATGCGCTAGCCTACACTTATCAGCAGGCACTAAAAGCCGCACCTCACTATAGTCGATAGTAAACATAAGATATACTGACAATCAACTAACAAAATCATTGGAACCCGGCTGGGCATAGTCTTCCCTTGGCAGCCCACTACATTAGCTCGGCGTATGTCTCTGACTACGTCGTAGTGGCAGCAAATCACCACTCGTCCTCGTTTGCAAAGCCCGCATTGGCACAAGTGTTTTCTACTTGTGTCCTAAAAATCGCCACTCGTCCTCATTTACAACGCCCGCATTGGCACAAATGTTTTCCAGTTGTGCCACATTCAAAGGAATAACAAGCTAAGCATAACAATGCCGGGCCAGATGTAATACCCCGCCCGGCATACGGCAGCGCCTGTTTCACGTTATCCATGCGCTATCATCACAAAGAATTGATACTACCGGGTACGGAAAGCCCCGGATAGTTTTGCTGTAGAAATGAATTTCTTAAAGAATCCATTTGCTGCATCATTCGGCCTACATCAAAATAGTCATGCTCCCATCGCTGCATGAAATAATCCGGCGTTATAAAGTCCCGGTAAAAAAGACTGTCATGCCACATCGGCTCTCCGAAGCGCTCATGGAAGATTGATGAAAAACCCTTGTCAAACTGTTTCCTGAATGCCATCATTACACTATCCACAGCTACCTCCCGGGCCTGCTGCCCACCTGAGTATGACCATACAGCAGTAGAATCATAACTGATTAGATTCCCCTTGTCATCATATTGCCTGTTTACCTTCCAGCTTACTCCGGGCTTGCTTTCTGCCACCCGTGCCGTATCGTTATTGTCTGTTTTGCTACTAGTTTGTGCATTACAACCGGTCGTAAATACCAGCAGTAATACCGGAAACAATATCATTTTCATGAGTATCACATTTTACAGTTACACTATTCATTGGGTGATTGCTGTTCTTAGCATAAAATCTGCCTCAGTTTCACCCGCGCTACTGCACGTACATCACTTCTCCCACTCCACCGGCAGAGGGCCGGGATGAGGTTTAATGAAATACACCCTATTCATTCCCCAGCTGATTAATGTTGGAACTGTAATAAGAATAAAGTATCATACAGAAAATGGCAATGAAAGTAGCCAATGCTGTATATGCCTCCCTGTCTTTGATAAATGCTGCCGGGTTTATTGAAAAGTAAACCAATAGTGCCATTACAAATGCCAGCAGCGTTTTACTGAAATAATTTCTCATAACAATAAAATTTAGCCGTTAACAATCTGGTATCTATCACTATCTGTCACACAGGTATACGAAGCAGGCAGCCATTACACCACCTGCTTCGCACCCGTATCATGGTCTGCTCTACTTTATCTCTATTGTACGGGACATAGCAGGCGCCCCATCCTTTCTGGGCATGGCCAGATGCAATATACCATCGGCATACCGTGCCTCAATCCTGCTTACATCAATTGCTTCATCAAGGTTAAAACTGCGGCTGAATGAGCGTTTATGATACTCTTTACGCAGCCAGCCTTCTTCCTTGTTTTCCTTGCTTTGTTCTTCATTCTGCTCAAAACTTACGGTGAGCATATCGCCGCTTACATGCACCTTAAAGTCTTCTTTCTTCAGCCCGGGTGCTACCAGCTGCAGCTCATACCCTGCCTCAGTTTCCCGCACATTCACAGGTACCTGCACCTGTTGTGATACACCACTGAATCCCCAGAAGTTATCATCAAAAAAGCGGTTTACATTGTTCTGGAAAAGCCTGTCCACCAAACCGCTGAAAGTCGTAGCAGGCATGTTGCCGTTTGTTCTTTTCATTAGAGTGTTCATATTTTCCTCCTTTTTTACACAATAAAATGCAAACCCTGTGCCAGCCGAATAAGTGTGAAATCATGACAGAATCTTTGATTTTTTTTCAGTTTCAGACTATCATTTTTTCACACAGTATGTCACTTAACAATATTTTAAACTATAACCACATTGGCACACTGCACCAGAGTGCATAAAACCATTAAAAATTGGTGTTTTGAAATAATGTGTATAATTTTATATCGTACACGATTTAATCGCTAATGATACTTATGAAAACAAGCTTATTACAGAATACTCTACGCACATTGTTAGGGCTGTTTATGACTTTTGCCGGTATTGCACACCTCACCTTTCAAAGGGTGGAGTTTCAGGCACAGGTGCCACGCTGGCTACCAGATAGTCAGGCATTCATGGATTTCGTTGTGCTGGCATCCGGCATTATAGAAATAGCATTAGGCCTGTCCATGATTCTGCTTGTCAGGCATAAAGTTCGGGTAGGCATAGCATTGGCAATATTTTACGTGCTCATATTCCCGGGAAACATCTCACAGTACACTAATGGTATAAGTGCATTTGGCCTTGATACCGACAGTAAGCGGCTCATTCGCCTGTTTTTTCAGCCGATACTCATTCTGTGGGCACTATGGAGTACGGGAGCTCTAAGCTATCTGCGTAGCCGGCAGTCATAGCAAGTGCGCAACTGCAGGCCGTATTATTTCTGCATAAATTGCAACCCATTTACACGGCACCGATCAAACCTGCCTGTTACCACCTGCTATATACCGGCAAAACGAGAGACATATGAAAGAAAAATTTGCCAGCCTCTACCTGGACAATCAGTTATGCTTTCCGCTGTATGCGGCATCCCGCCTCACAATACAGATATATACCCCGTTCCTGAATGAGCTGGAGCTCACCTACCCGCAGTATCTGGTTATGCTGGTGCTGTGGCAGCACGGGCAGCAAACCGTCAGTGATATCGGACACCATTTACTGCTGGAGAGCAACACACTTACCCCCTTACTGAAACGGCTGGAGCAAAAAGGACTGTTACTGCGCAGTCGCTCAGAGGCCGATGAACGTATAGTAATAGTATCACTTACAGAAAAAGGAGAACAATTAAAAGAACAGGCAATACACATACCCGCCGCTATAATGGCTTCTTTTGACGACGAAACAATAACAGAAGCCGAAGCCGTGGCATTTAAACAGACCCTTGGAAAACTGGTAAACGTGCTGAAGAAAAAGACCGGGGTATAACAGCTCGCCTCCTTTTTCGTACCTTTGTATCCTACCACCAAACCCTACCCTCTATAACATGACACCATCCCCCCCACTGCTTTTCTTTCGCTATTACTAGTGCAGCCTGCTTACAATCCCCTCCCATCATATAAATAAAATTACGCGAGCAATTTTTGTAACCTTTTTGCGCACTTTCCACCTACCCCAAACAGCAAAAGACATTGATTATCAATACACTAATACAAACATACCAGCCAAATGAAAAATAATGAGCAAATGCGCAGTTTTACATTACATCACCATATATCACACTATTACCTACAACATTACTGCAGAAAACCACAGCTCATATACAATATTTTCCGCGAGTAATTTTTGTAACCTTTTTGCGCACTTACGGCGCACCAACAAACACAAAACAAACTGATAATCAACACATTAAACTGCAAGTCAGTAACACACAAAATTTATACAGGAAATGAGCAGTTTTCAGTGCTGTTCCCAATATCAGCGCTCTAAAGGCACATATTAAACCCACTACAGGCATGACTCCTTACCATCTGCACTATGAAAACATTTCACCACTTCACTAACCCATTTTACCCCTGCATGACACCACCCATAAATAGCCACCGGCAAAAAGAGTATATTTGTAAGGCAGGGTATACACCGCCCCGTCTTTATTTTTTGCAGGCATGAATATGCATACTTTCTCAGAGGAAAATTATCTGAAAACGGTTTACAACCTATACAAGCAGGGACTCAAAAAAATCACACCTACTGCCATCGCGGAATCGCTCAGCAACAACCCCGCATCGGTAGTGGATATGATAAAAAAGCTGGTGGAAAAACAGCTGGTAGAGTATGAAAAAAGTAAAGGTGTAAAGCTCACCCAGGAAGGCATGAATGTCGCAATCTCTGTCGTGCGCAAGCATAGACTATGGGAGGCATTTCTGGTAGAGAAGCTGGGCTATGGCTGGGACGAGGTACACGACATTGCAGAGCAGATGGAGCATGTACACCACCCCGATCTCGCCGATAGGTTGGATAAGTTCATGGGATTTCCCCAGTACGACCCCCATGGCGACCCCATACCCAAAGCCAACGGTGATAGTGCCCGCTCCTATAAAACACTGCTGGCAGAGATATCGGAAGGAAAAACATGCAAGGTAGTAGCAGTAAAAGATACCAGCACCCCATTCCTGCAATACCTGAAAAAGCTGGACATAGGCATAGGCACCCGCATTACGCTGGTAGAAAAGATACCATTTGATGGCTCCATCATCATCACAGCAGGTGGCAGCAGGCAGCAGATGACGGTATCAAAAGTATTTGCAGAAAGCCTCCTGGTACAGGAGTAGTAAATAGCATATTACACCTACCGGGTCATAGCTTTCAACCGCTGTTTATCACTTTCAGGCACACCGGGGCAGGTACTCATATAATCATACACCAGTCGGTGCAGGTTAGTGTCTGCAACAGGCTTTGTAGTCAGCCAGTTAATGATAAGAGTACGGTCTTCTTCCATAGCATCGTTATAGCCCAGCAGAGCAGGTGCATTGCACTGCACCGCAAAACGCAGATAGCGCAGCTCTGGTGCTGATGGTGCTGCCACAATAGCAGCATCCAGTTCACGGCGCCCGGCATTAAAATACTTTAGCTTTGTATATGGGTTAAATACATGATTACACATCATAATGGCAGCTATGGCGCGGTAGCCACTATGCAGGGGAGTTGTTGTTACGGTTCGGGTAGCGTCATACAGCTGTTGAGCTGCTTTCTTATTGCCGTAAGACCTGTGGTAAAGACTGCGTAGCGGTAATATGCCAGCAGGTTGTGCGGCCAGCTCACCTGACCATATAAATATAAAGATGATTGATATTACCCGGCGCAACATGATATAGCAAAGATAACCGGAACAAAAGGAAACTATTGCGGGCGTGCAGGCGGATATTTACCTACCGGCACGTCATCCTTAAACTCCCCTTCATAGAGCATCTTGCCATAGAAGTCAAAACACTTGCCATGTCCGTGCTTCATGCCAAATTCCCAGTAGCCCACATACATTACCGCATTGGGGCAGTTGCGTATGTTGCCGGGAGCCTTTACCGTAAGCGTCCCCTGACCATGGTACAATCCACGCCAGAACTCACCCCGGTATACATTGCCATTGAACCAGGTCATGGTGCCGCACCCACTGCGGTGGTCGCATATCCATTGGCCTTCATAGCAGTCGCCATTGGTCCATTTATATACGCCATGCTCTGACCATCGCATGTTGTTCTGAAAGTCGCCTGTATATTCATCACCATTGGGCCATGTATATACACCACGACCATTGCGGTTGCTGTTACGGTACTGGCCCAGATATTGCTCACCGGTATTCCAGGTACATATACCGGTGCCACACATTTCATTATTCTCAAACTGACCTACATAACTTTCTCCGTTAGCCCAGTAAAATACCCCATCACCATGCTGCTTATCATCCTTCCACATCCCCTCATATCTGTCTCCGGACGGGAAGAACAATGTCCCCCTGCCATTCCGGCGGCCATTACGAAACTCGCCCACATAACGCTCACCTGTTGCCATGAGCAGATCCCCTATTCCTTCTATTTTATTATTGGCAAATGCTCCTTTATATATGTCCCCATTCTTAAAGCGCAGCTCTCCTTTACCACTCATACCGCCATTCCAGTGCCCCTCATATACCGATCCGTCTTTCAGATGCACCTTCCCTACCCCGCTGAACCCCTCACGGGTATATTGCCCGGCTATCCGGTCTCCGCCAGCAGTAATCCATGTGCAGTTACGGGCCAGCGTATCATGCTCCCATGTCCCCTCTACACGGTCACCATTATGCATGTATTTTACCCCACGTCCCGCCATGTGTCCACTGTCAAATACCCCCTCATACCTGTCGCCATTAGGCCAGAAAAACTTGCCCTGCCCAGCCTGAAGCCCGCGTATAAATACACCTTCAAAGCGGGCTCCGTTACGCCAGTAAAATGTTCCCCGGTCTTCCATCTTTCCATTCACCCAGCCGCCTTCATATTTATCTCCATTGGCTATGTACATAGTACCCTCACCCCACATTTTGTCGGCAGCCCAGTTACCTTCATAGCGGCTTCTGTCAGGAAAATTAAAAATCCCATATCCACTCATTTCACCATTAGCCCACGACCCGGTATATTTCCCGCCATCGGCATAGTACATCGTTCCTTTGCCATGGCGGTCGCCGGCACGAAAATTACCTGTGTAGTGGTTCCCGCTATCATATTTCTGTGTAGCCTCACCATTCCGCACACCCAGCCCTCCGCCAGCATCTATTATTATCTGGGCAGCATTTTCATAGCCCTTTTTTATAGCCCAGTAAAGCGGTGTAGTATTCATAGTACCGGTACGCCACGATGCATTTACCGGAACCTTCTTTTTCAGACATTGCAGTATGAGTGCCACATCGCCGCATGCTGCAGCAGAGTGCAGTACCGTCCAGCCTCCCGGCCCTTTCATATGGATATCGGCCCCTGACTCCAGAGCCTGCTTTATCAGCTTACAGTTACTGTTTGTTCGTCGGGTAAGCTCCCCCCGCAGCAGCTCCCGTGCCACTGCTTTCGACAACTTCTGTGCTCCCGCATTCTGTGCAGCAGAGAAAGACAATATCAGTATGAAGACTATAACAAGCCTCACAGATATGTTACCCCGAAAAAACTGTAGAAATCTCTTACCCATATACCAGCCTGCCAGCCAATGCAGAACCTCAGAATTGCGCTGCAAAATAATGAGAAAAGCTACACTTATAATATAAATTATTACTAATGAAAAGTTATTAATAACGTTGCCATGACATTAAACAAGCGGTATGAAGCAATGCTCAGATATCTGCACAATACGTATCTTTATATGCAAAACGGACAAGGTGTGCTGTATGCAGTAGTGGATATTGAAACCACCGGGAGTTATGCCGCGGCCAATGGCATAACAGAAATTGCCATAGTGATACATGACGGGAAAAAGGTGCTCGACTTTTACGAGACGCTGGTAAACCCACATGTACCAATCCCTTATTTTATACAAAGGCTTACAGGTATTACCAATGAGATGGTAGCAGGTGCGCCTTCTTTCCGCGAGATTGCCGGACAGGTAAATGAGCTGCTGCAGGATAAGATATTTGTAGCGCACAATGTCAACTTCGACTACTCATTTGTAAAACATCACCTGCAGGATGCAGGCTATGACCTTACTACACGCAAACTGTGCACTATAAGGCTGGCCCGTAAGGTGATACCGGGCATGCGTGCATACGGTCTGGGAAAACTCACCCATCAGCTGGGTATAACCCATGCCAACCATCACCGTGCCGGTGGTGATGCCCTTGCCACCGCCGATCTCCTCACTATAATAACCGAGCGCGATACGCAGGGTGTAATACAGGCCATGCTCAAGGGCAGAAACAGCGAGCAGTACGTACCGCCCCACCTGCCGGTATCAGACCTGGAAGAGTTGCCACAGCGTCCCGGAGTATATTACTTTTACAATGCTGCCGGCAAAGCTATTTACATAGGTAAGGCGTTGAACATACGTAAACGGGTTCGCAGTCACTTCTCTAATAACAAGACCAACCGCCAGAAACAGGACTTTCTCAAAGAAACGCATCGTATCAGCTACCGGGAGTGTGGCACAGAGCTGATGGCGCATATACTGGAGAGTACAGAAATACGTAAGCTGTGGCCGGTACACAACCGCAGTCAGCGGGGTTACCTGGCACGCTATGGACTGTTTGTATATGAAGATATGCAGGGATTCATGCGGCTGGGCGTAGAGAAGATAAGACGTAGTGTAAAACCTGTGTACACATTCAATACGGTTACAGAAGGTATGTATATGCTGCGCCACCTCACTGAAGAGTTCAATCTGTGTACCCGTCTGTGCAACCTGTCTACCGCACCCGATTGTGGCTGTGATGATCCCGACCACCACCCTGATGAATATAATACCAGAGCCGAAAAAGCGCTGCGTCACCTGCGGGAAAACCTGCCCACCTTTGCCCTCATAGACAAAGGCATTGACGATAATGAATATAGCTGTATACTGATGAAAAATGGTAACCTCTTCGGCATGGGATATATAACAGACAAGGAGCAGCAGCTACGCAATATAGATACAGCAGAAAGTAGCGTAGAGCCGGTACAGGACAATGACTACATACGTAACCTGGTACTGCGTCACGCCAGTGAATACCCCGAAAAATGCGTACTTTTCTCTTAATTCAAATCAGAATCAACAACAATAAATGGGAAAATTCTCCGATAGCATACAGGAAGCACACAGCCGCTTCATAGCCCATCAGAAAATGTTCTTCGTAGCTACAGCACCGCTGGCAGCTGACGGACATATCAATCTGTCACCTAAAGGGCTGGACAGTTTCCGCGTACTATCCCCCACCCATGTAGCCTATCTGGATGTTACAGGCAGTGGCAATGAAACATCGGCCCATATGCTGGAAAACGGCAGAATAACGTTTATGTTCTGTGCATTTGATGGTCCACCCAACATTCTTAGGTTATATGGCACCGGCAGAACCATACTCCCCGGCGATGCTGAATGGGATACCTATATGAGCCATTTCCCTGAGCAGCCCGCCATACGCCAGATAATTGCGGCAGACATTTACAAGGTACAGACATCCTGTGGCTACAGTGTACCACTCTATGACTATACCGGTGAGCGCGACCATGCTATAAAGTGGGCCGAAAAGAAAGGTCCCGAAGGCCTGGCAGAATACAGAGCAGAGAAAAACGTTACCAGTCTGGATGGCTTGCCCACTGCACTCGCAGGCAAACTGTAACACCACAACAGCACAGTTATATACCGGCATGCGCATAAAATAAAAATGGCTCCCGTATATGCAGTTATGCAACGGGAGCCAGTTAGTGAAATTATAATTATCTACTATTCCACAGTTACATTAAATGTCACTTCAGCATCAGTAGAGCCTATGGCACAGTCAGTACCATTTTTACCACTGGGCTGATGGTGCAGTGATACCTGAAGTGTACCGGATGCCGCACTTGTAGTTGTAGCTTTTGCTTGCAGTCCCAGCTCCAGCTTTGGTGTATTATCATCATAATCGGTACGCTGTACAGTAATACCCAGGCCTGATGATGGCTCATAACAGATAAGGTGATAGATAGAGCGTTCATGGATCTCCTCTGTTATATCTTCAGCCGGGTTCTTAGTCTCATCCAGAAATGTAAGAGACATATTATAAACTGCACCGGCTTTCAGCTTCAGGTTGGCCTGTGAAAGATCGGGGTTGCCGTCATTAGGGGTGAGGTCGCGCCACTGCGCAGTGTCCACATCTGTAGCATCAGCTGCATTAACGGCTATGAGCCTTACGGTTGTTATCACTTCATTGTCTGGCGCAGGAGGGTCCACAATCTTTTCTTCCTTTTTACAAGCCGACCAAAGCAGGATGAATGATGCTGATATTATTGCTATTGCTGATTTTTTCATCTTTAAAAGTTTTTTAGAATGATAATTTAGTTTTTATGATAAAATTGATACCGATGTTATCGGCATAGTACCTGAAACGGTCCAGGTAATCGCGATAGGGTTTATCTGTAATGTTGGCTACTGTAAAATCGAAGCGTACCTGCTTTTTGCCAATATCTGAGCGGAATCCCACCCCGGCATTAAAGAGGCTGTATCCCGGTGGCGGTGCTGCATAGTCCAGCCCCTGTGGCGCCCGCGACTGATGGAGTACAGTTACATTTTCCACAGAGATATAAGGCTCATCCATAAAGTGCCACTGATGCAGATTGAATACCACACCATGCTCATATCTGTCAGCAGGCATATAGATAAGCCAGTCATCTGCCGTTTTGTTATAGCCCCTTACCAGTGTAACGCGGGACTGTAATGTGACGGATGAAAACAAATCGTACTGCAATGCACCATCCAGACCGGATATGACAACATTGTCCTGTGTAAATCTGAATGCCGGGAAGGTGCCACTGAGCAGTGTTACCGGCTGTGCCTGAGGTGTCTCATAAATGTAGTTACCTATGTGGTTCCTGTACACATCTATCGTGCCACGCAGCTTTCTGGCATCATACTTTACCGTAAGTGATGCATTCAGCGCACGCTCTGCACGCAGGGTAGAGTCACCATCCTGATAGGTAGCATCACTGAAGTGAACACCATGAATATATAACTCATTCACTGAGGGTGCCCGCCATGCCGTACCTATGTTACCCGATACCTGCAGCTTATCGGTAAAGTGCCATGAAGCTCCTACCGTGCCGGAAGGATTGGCAAAAGTGAGTGTTGTATTATACACATCCAGTGTGCGTGTATCACGCTGATAAACACGCTGCCAGCGGTAATCGTACCTGAGCCCGGCTTCCAGCAGTAGTCTATCCTTTTCATACCGCTCTACGGCAAAAGCACCTCCGCTATAGGTACGGAAGTTAGGTATCAGATACCGGATACCCCTAAACACATTACCCTGTGTGTTACCCGAAATACCTACATCAGTAGAGAAGCGACGATGCGTACCGGTATGGTATACCACCTCGGCACTGTGGGTAATAAGCTTAAAGCTTACCTGCGGTTTGCTCAGCAGCGTAGGGTCATTCGTATACGGAAGGCTTATGTCATATTCCTCACGGAGGTCGCCCTGGCGGGCTGCTGTCACTTCTATCTTTGACTCATTGGCAAACTGATAACTGCCACTAAGCTTTGCCAGCCCATGATTCACCGTCTGATAGCTACGCCCTATGTGATAGGAGAAAACAGATTCTGTAAGTGGCCGTGACCGGGAAATAGCAGCCGTAAGATCGGTAATGTTACCTGCATGAGAGCCTTCAAATATCCCATTACGGGTATGGAAATAGCTATAAAAAGCCCCCAGAGAAAAACCCTTACGATGATAACCCAGTTGTGCAGAGAAGTCAGTTTCCTCCATGCCTGTATTTTTCAGATAATAGCCAGGGGTACGAAAGTTACCGGCCCGTTTTGCTGTTCCCTGTACCCGCCACTGCAACCCGTTACTATCTGTACGGCCCTGCAGCGTACCGGATACAGTACCCATACGCCCGTTGGACTGCCCTATCAGATATACATTGCCACTTATGCCCTTATACTCCTGTAATGGGTCGGGGTTTAAGAGCACTACACCACCCACGGCATCGGCGCCATAGCGTACACTGGCCGCTCCCTTTACCACCGATATCTCATTGGCAACAAATGGGTCTATCTCAGGGGCATGTTCACTACCCCACTGCTGGCCTTCCTGTCGTACACCATTGTTCAGTATCAGCACACGATTACTGTGCAAACCATGTATAACAGGCTTGGAAATAGTAGGCCCGTTATTTATAGCGTTCAGCCCCGGCAGCGACTTCAGTGCCTCGCCCAGAGAACTGCCCGCCGTGCGGAACTTTTCCAGCCCCCGCAGCTCGGTAGAAGATACGGTACGCAAATCGGTAACACGGCGACCTTTAATGAACACCTGCGCCAGTTGATTGGCACCGGCAGACAGAATTATCTGTACCGGAGTATTACCATTAATATCGGCATGTAATGAAACTGCAGTAAACCCCATGGCCCTGCATACCAGCTCCACATGTCCCGGACATATGCCTGTGATAGTAAAATGCCCTCCGGTATCGGTTGCAGCACCCCGTGAAGCATCAAACTTCAGGAATACAACGGCACCGGTAACCGGATGAAAATGATCATCTGTAACCGTACCGGTAATGCGAAAAGCACAATCCTGAGCACTTACTACAGCATGGGCTAACAGTAGCATCAGCACTGCTGCCATACGAATACGTACCACAAAAAATAAGTTTGTGTATGAAAAAAATGACACTGACAATGGACCATTCTGATGTTATGGCAACGAATACCACAAAACCCAATGGCAACGCACCACCAGCAAAAAGAAAAAGTAGCCAACAATGTTACGCTACGGGAGGCCCCCGTGTAGATGAGACACGCTCTGGTGTCTGAAAACGGAATGTGTATACAGACTGTATATAGCCCGTGTATACTGCCCGCTCCTTAGCTACAAATACAACATGCGATGGTGCAAGGAACGGAGCATATTCAAAACTGAGAAAAGAACAGTGATTGTGCTTTTTGGTAATGACCAGCTCTCCTTTTCCATAGAGAGGATGCACATCATCTTCATGGTCATATATAGCATGGTGAATGTATTCCGGAGGCAGCACACCTACCAGAAACACGACAAACAGAAATGCACTTAATATCCGTATTAAAGGCTTTCTCACCATTTACTATTGGAGTACAAAGATAACGGAATATAAAACCCCACTATCAGACGTACTGTACCCGGGTATGAAAAAAGGTCACCCGGCTGTGTATCCGGACGACCTTTAAACTGTATTTTATGCTGTAATTACTTTGCTTTTACCTGAGTAGCCTTAACAGGGGCCTTTTTAGTATCGGCAGGTGTAACGGTAGTTCTTTTTTCAGTTTTTATAGCTTTCACTCCTTTCTGATCTACCTGTGCCCTGGGCGCGGTAGCTGTTGCTGCAGGGTGGCGACGGGTAGCAGCAAGATTCTGTACCGGAGTAGTAGACTGTGCCGATGCATCAGAAGCAGTAGCGAGAGCAATAAACGAAAGGGTGTAAAATATGGTCTTTTTCATGACGGTATTGAAATTTATTTGTGTAAATATAACAACAATACTGCACATACAGTACCTGTGCTTTACATTTTTATAATCATTAACAAGCGGCTATTCCTGCCAAAGGAAGGGAAAAAGTACCATACCAAGGAATATAATAAGCACATCCAACGCAATGAGAATGCCTGCCAACCCCCACCAGCCTGTTACATAAACCGGCTGTAATGATGCAGTGGCCAGCTTACTGAGTATCATAAGCACGGGTGTTACCAATGGGAAACCAAGAATAGCCATTAACGAAGAGTTTTGCTGTGCCCTGGCGGCTATAGCTGATAGAAATGTGAAAACAACCGACAAACTGAGGCTACCCGTAAGTGCTATAAGCACAAACAAACCACCCTGCACCGGAGGCCATCCCAGCATTACCGCATATAACAGCAGACTAATAATGGTCATTACTATCATAAGCAGTGTGCTGTAAGCCAGTTTTGCCAACAGGAAAGTAACAGGAGTAGCAACCGTATAATAATAGCGGAACCGGTGCGGATGTTCCTGCAAAAAGCTCTTGGCCATAGAGTTGACCGATACAAACAATTGCGATGTCCAGAACAATGCATTCCATACCCGTGCATCGGGCTGACCATTCATCATGTATATGACAAATACAGTAGCCCCTACGTATACCAGCACTCCGAAAAGAGCATGCTTCTGCCGCCATTCCATAATGAGGTCTTTCCTGAGCAATGTGATAAATGCTGCCATAACAGGGCGCAAAGATAACTATCTGCCTGTAGGTATAATAAAGCATGTAAAACCATATACAGAGACCACATACAACCACCATTATATTGTGATTAAATTTTTTTGAAAAAACTCTTGTTTGTGTTCATTCCTACTGTATCTTTGCAACCTCAAAAGTTCTTAACACAAGCGGAAGTAGCTCAGTTGGTAGAGCACAACCTTGCCAAGGTTGGGGTCGCGGGTTCGAGTCTCGTCTTCCGCTCATCAAAAAATTCCATTCGCCCGGCGAATGGAATTTTTTGTTTGTAGCAATACTATCTTTACAAAATAACCACCAGCCCTGGTGGCGGAACTGGTAGACGCGCAGGACTTAAAATCCTGTTTGCCGCAAGGCGAGTACGGGTTCGATTCCCGTCTGGGGCACCAAAAGGGAAGAAGGGTCGAAATTATTCGACCCTTTCCCTTTTTTTAACGTGAAATCCTTTGTGGCATTGATAAGTAGCGGCAGGACACCGCTTTCAGGATTGGTTCGAAGTTCCTTATTTTCAAAAACTATCTTTTCAGGGAACATCGAACCAATAATTTGATGTTTTGCCTCCAAACTCGCTTCTGTAAAGAGTTTCGTCATATTACTCAAAAAGTAAAATCCAAATTCCATTACTTCCTGCTCTTCCGGGTTCTTCTCACTTAAATTGATTTGCTTTCTTATAAGCCTTTCAATTTCTGGTTCTAATCTCGACTTGATACTGCGATACTCGCCAGCATCCAAGGCTCCATCTAACATTAACGTCTGAGCATTCTCTAACCTATTGCGGTATGTTTCAATTTCCCGATCTACCTTCTCAACTTCAAGCGATTGGTCTTTGTTGTTCTTTTTGTAGTGATCAGTAGTAATGTGTTTAATGGTCTGCAATAGCTTCTTATTGCCGCTAATCCGATTTAATAGCCCATAAAACAAGTCATTAGCCATTGGTGCTTTAAAACGCTCTGTGCAGCCTTCAAAACAATGATAGTAATAATATTTACCTCCATTTCCTTTCGAACCACTACCTGTCAATGTCTTACCACATTTAGCGCATTTCAGAAATCCCCGCAACGGCAATTCCTCTTGTTTACTATTGTGTGTGGGAAACCCTACCTTCTTCCTTCCCAATATAACATCCTGTACCGCATAAAATAAAGCATCAGAGATAATTGGCTCATGTTTACCCAGCACAATTGTTGCTTCTTCGTCTTTATAGGGTGGAATAACGATCTTGCCAATGTAGATGGGATTGCGCACCATATGCCAAAATATATTCCGGCTAATCTTCAGCCCTTTTGCGTTGGCTAATTTTCTCGCTGCTTCAATATTGTGTTGCCCGGTTGCCATCTGCTCAAAAGCAAACTTAACCAATGGCGCATCCTTACTTGGAATAATGCAAGGTCGGTTGGCTTCATCCCTTCTGTTCATATAGCCTTTGGGTGCCTTGCACATCCACCTACCATCTTTTAATGCCCGTCTCATTCCAGCAATAACATTCAGCGACCTTCTGTCATTTTCAACTTCGGGAGTTGTAAGATATACCGCCAGCATAATCTTGTTCTCCGGCACGCTCATATCCAACGGCTGTTCAATCGCTTGCGGCTCTATCATCAATTTCCCAAGCACACTTATCATGTTGTATGCTTCAGGTGCGTTTCGTGAAAACCTGTCCCATTTCAGAAATAACAGCAAGTCGGCATATCTCTTGTTCTTTTTCAGGAACTCCAGCATTTTTCTGAACTCTGGCCTTTCAAAGGTCTTAGCGGAGTGATCCTCTTTGTACAGTGCAACTACTTCTATGCCATTGATGGCACAGTGATTACGCAGCCGCTCTTCCTGGTGCCGTAAACTGTGTCCTTTTTCAGCTTGCTCGTCTGTACTCACCCGGATGTAAAGGATAGCTTTCTTCTGTCTCATTCTTAATGGGGCTTAAATTAATAATGTTGTTTCCCTTTCTCTTTTTGGAAGCATTAAAAATCACATCAGCCAACACATACACCCACTCCCTCATTTTCAGCAGTTGCTCGTCCGTATATGTATGTTCTGTGTCATTCCAGATACTTCTCATTACTTCTAAAGACACCTTATCTGTAAAAGCATCTACTCTTAATTTCTCCGGCTTTAACGCTTTGCAACTCATAAAATTAATATTTCGTGCAAAGTATCCAGTCCTGAAAAACTGCTTTCCCGATCAGGCTCGATTTTCCCCGATCAGTACAAATTTTCCCTGATTTCAAAAAAATCAGGCAGCATCCATCTCATTTGGTTCGCCAATTTTGTCAAAAATGATTTCAACTTGCTTTATTGTGTAAAACCTACCTTTTTTATCTCCGATGAAAGAAGAAAATGGTTGAAGCCAGATCTTTACGGTTCTGGGCTTAACTTCATATAGTGCAGCGAGTTCTTTCAGTGAATAGGGCCGCAACGGGATTGTTTTATTCTTGGATATAGTGTCCATACCAAACTGTTTAACTGTTAATACGCTTGTGTCTTGATTTCATCTTCGCTGTGGAGTTGTGAGATAGTAATTTCATGATATTAATTGTAGCGTGTCGTAAATTCATCCATATTTAGATGAAACAGGGAAGCCACCCCTTTATCATTCAGCTTCTGTTTAGTTTTTAATTCTTTGATCCATTTTTTTACCAATGATTCTCTCTCAATCGGGACATCAAGTTCTTTGGGTTCCCTCCTACGCATCTTTTGCTCATTAAATTGTTGTAATAAGTACCGTTTCTGATTGGGTGTGAGGTAGCCGAGGTCATCAGCACGATATAATAAAGAAATCATCGACACTTTCCATTTGCGCTTTAACTCTCCAAGTAATGGCAGCGTTACACCATTCTCAAAATCACCCCTGATGGCTGCTTCCGGCATCAGGAACTCAGAAGCAAACAAGTTTGCCTCATGCGCAACGTCCCTTTCCCAATCTACACTAGTTGAAGTGTGCATAACAAGATGCCCTAATTGAAATGCCAATGAAAACCGCTGACGGTCGCCAAGCAAAGTGTTATTGTATATAATGATTGGCTGCAAGTCATCGGTTAACACACAACGGCTATCAACACGCTCTGTACCAAAATCAAAACTTGTGACAACAATTCCTTTGCTTTCAAACAATTCAACAATTTTTTCAATAATTGGACTATCAACCTTCCATGCCTTCCGTATTTTCTTTGCAATAGTGGCAGGCGTGTTTTTATCGTTAACCTCAAATGACGGTAAATCTGACTTCTTTATGTTTAATTCAGACAATAATCGCTGAATATGCAGTCTTACGATATTTACGTTAGCGTTTAACGGTGTTAGTAGTTTCTGTGCAACACTATCTCTTTTACGGTAATTCAAATGTTCAGGGTAAATATCATTCTCCTGATTAAAAAAAGAAACAGGAAAATTTGTCGCCTCAGCAATTAGCCCAATAGCTTCATCGCTGGTGTTCAGATCACCCTTCTCCATTTTACTTAATGTGGTATTTGCAACACCTATCTTCTCTGCTAATTCCAGTTGGGTGATCCCCCTCGCCTCTCTCGCTAAAACAATCATGTTCTTGTTTATCATATCATCTTCTTTTCTCTTTTCGGGACAAATCTAAAAAACAATTTGTAATTTGCCCAAATTATTTTCCTAATTGTTTTCCGTTTTATTATTCTGGTAATGAGCGCATCACAATGAGTTGTGCGAAAATTGGCATTTTCACAAAAAACTGAACTGCCGTGAATAATAACGTACATTTTCAAACATTTTCAAACGCCCCGCGAATCCCCCACGAACCCATTGCGAATCCTGAAATCGTGATTTCGTTTCCCCCTGGTGCATTTTACAGCTACTTTTTCGTTCAAAAAATTGCACAAACGTTTAAAAAAATGCAACAACATGCACAAACTGTCAACTTTCGTCAAAAAAGTGCAGAAAATGCTACAAACGTTTAAAAAGTATCAATTTTATTCAATCTTGTTGAGAAACGTTTAGAAAGTGTTAGAAACAGGAAAGTGCCACTTTGCGGTGATAGCATCTTTGTGTCGCAAAACAAAGAAATATGCGCACAGCAAAGATTATAGACCTCGTACCTCATTCACAACCTGGCCGCAAAAGGCAGGTAGTCGCCATTGATAAACTTTCCAACGCTGCATGGAATTTCGCCCATAACATTTTATGGCCGCAACAAACATTCAGCAAAGAAGATATGAACAGGACATTGGAATCCATCCAGTCCTATTTTGAGTTGTCAACGGATAAGAAAAAAGCGTTTACCAGCTTTTGCGAACGTATAATACTTACAGACCGATACGTTTCCGCCCGTCCTGAAAGATATGTCCCCAACCCCTCTGTGTGGTTCAACAGAAATTATGAATTCGGTTTTGCAGGAACTAAAAGCTGGTATAAGCGGTTACAACTACAACGGGAAGAAATACCCGGCTATTTGCAACAAAACTCCGTTATCGCCAGTTGCTACCTTGACTATTCGCTAAAGCCATCTGCCAAAGTATTTACCCGGTGCAGGAAAAAGCTACTTGAATTGAAAGCCTACAAGCTACTTCAATACTTCTACAATTCTATTATTCATCTTAACTACTCAATACAATAATAATGGGCAAGACAATCAATACAACTGCTGCAACAAGTATTCCGCTACAACCCTACACGCCATTGCAACTTAGTGCCATGTATCTGGTAAGCAAAAAGACATTTAATAAATGGCTACAGCCGTTTGCTGAAGAGATCGGAGAGCGGAAAGGGCACTTTTTTACCGTCAATCAGGTACAGACAATTATTGAAAAAATTGGTTTTCCCGGCACTTTAATCGCTGAATAGCACTAGTAAATCGGGGAAAATTTGTCCTGATCGGGGAGATTTTGTCCTGATCGGGGAATATCGCTCCTGATGGCGAAAGCAGCCCAGAATGGCAATAGACCTTTGTCCTACAAAAGCAAAAAAATGATGAAACCAGACACAGTAAACGCAACCTCAAATTTCAGCAATGTGATGCTTACAGGAACAATACTGCTCGCCAATGTGGATATGAATGGTTTGCTGGACTATAGCCTCAAGGCATTTTTTGGCGGGGCAATATGGCTTGGGTATAAGATAACTGCTGACTACCTGGAACGGAAACGTAAATCGAAAAACAAATGAGTACAGCAAACAAAATTCTGGCGGGCACTGTAATAGGAGCCGGAGCCATTGCCGCCATTGCTTACCTGAAAAACATTAAAAGAGCGCAGGCACAATTGGAAATTATACCTGTTATCAACATTCACCAGATAAGCCTTGAAGGACTAACCGTAAGAGTAGATGCGTTACTAAAAAATCCAACTGGTGCAAGTTTTAAAATCAAGTATCCATTTGTCAAGTTGAATCACAAGGACACACTGTTAGGAAGTTCTCAGGCTGTCAACAAGGACATAAAAATACCCGCATTTGGGCAGGTGATGATAAAGGATATAATGATTAAAGTACCCGTGCTAAGTTTTTTCTCGGTTGGCTACGACATCATCAAAGCCCTGATGAACAAGCAGCCTATAACACTGACCATATCAGTAATCACCACTGCGGATTTAGGCGTAACGCAGGTAGCTATTGAACACAAACAGGACATGACCCTAAAAAAGTAAATAGTGGAAGCAAGAAAGAAACGAAACATTAAAAGCGGTGAGCAGTATAGCCGATTGTTCCCAGATGCAAATGCGGCAACACATACCATAATGACAAATGCCGGAGTAAGCGATACAGTAGCATTTATTCCGAAGGTAGTGCGTAAGACACTCCATCATACAAAGGCTATTGCCAAAGTGCTGAAAGGAAACAACAAGTACGACACATGCCGTAATATCTGGCAGTTCGTGTACGATCACATTGCCTACCGCCGGGACAAAGATGGCTACGAGCAGATCAGAAGTCCTGCAAGATCATGGCATGACCGTCAAGCCGGAGTTGATTGCGATTGCTATACTACGTTTATCAGCAGCATACTCACCAATTTAGGTATTGCGCATCAATTGAGAATAACCAAGTACAGCAAACCCTACTTCCAGCATATCTATCCTATTGCCAACTGTAACGGCAGGAACGTAATACTGGACTGTGTGACAGACCAATTTGATTTTGAAGTACCATACAGCGAAAAAAAAGACTATCCAATGGATCTACAATACTTAGATGGCTTAGATGATATAGGCTACAACGACAACCGCCTGTTTGACGGCACAGGCGAAATGGAAGAATTAGGAAAGCTGTTTAAAAAGAAAGCCAGCGCACCCGCCTCAGGTGGCGGCAATAAAAAAGGCGGTGGCGTATTCAAAAAAATAGGTACAGCCGCAAAAAAGGTCACTAAAGCAGCTGGAAGTGCAGTAAAGAACACTGGTAAGAAAATAGCTACAACAGCTAAAAAAGCCAACCTGAAGAAGGTGCTGAATGTCGTAAACAAAGTGAATCCGGCAACGGTAGCCCTTCGTAATGGATTGCTGGCAGGCATGAAGCTGAATGTAAGTAATGTAGCAAAGCGGCTCCGGTGGAGTTACCTCACCCCCGATCAGGCGAAAGCGAAGGGGATGCAGATGGACAGGTGGAATAAGCTGGTGCAGACCAGACAAAAGTTGGAGAACATCTTTTATGGTGCTGGCGGCAACCCTGCCAATCTGAAAAAGGCAATACTCGGTGGCAAGGGTAATAGCGATAAGGCGGTAAACGGTTTTGACGGCTTCGATGGCTTGCGAAACAGGAGTGATGCGGCACAAATGAGCGTACATACTTCATTGTCGCAATTGCTTGGCCCTGAAATATATTATTCCGAAAACGGGTATCAGTCGCTTGGTGAATTAGGAGAACCGGTTACTCTTGCGGTGGTTGCCGCAGCATCAGGCGCAATCGCAACGATTGCCGGGCTTATCAAGAAAATTGGCGACATCTTCGGTGGCAAAGGCGAAGGCTCTAAAGACTTCAACGAGGCTGAAAATGCAGTAGCGGAAAAAGAAACTCAGGCGATCACCCAACAAGCAAGCGAAGCTGGTGTATCACCTGCCGAAACATTTACGCCAGCAAGCCCATCTGCAACCAATGAAGGCGGTGGCGGATCGCCCGGAAGTACCACAACTCCATCCACTTCATACGACAACCCAATGCCTAGCGATAGCGGAGGCGGAGCTACTAAGGCTGTTTCACCAGCAGCACAGACAAGTACCGAAATAGCCGAGGGTGAAGAAAAGATAGCGGCAAAAGCAGCCACGGATACAGGTGCAGGTGCAAATGAAGAAGGATTTTGGAACAAACATAAAAAGTGGCTACTTCCCGTGGGAATAGGCATTGGCGGGTTAACGATAATAGCCATAGCAGCCTCTGCTATGAAATCCAAATCTAATACCCCTGTACCTGCAAAGGCAAAACCTATGCACGGGCTTCCCTCCAGAAAAAACCACCAGAGAAACAAAGGAAAAAAGCAGGGCAAGAAAAAATCAGTCAAACTGTTGTGATTCATCTTCAACAATTAAAACAAACCAAAATGGCAAAACAAAAGAAAGGTGGCAAAAATAAGTTTGCCCAGAAAGCAAAACAGGCCGGATTTATTGACTTTCATCAGCGATTACAGACGAAGGACAACATAAAAAATTCAGCCCTCGAAACAGGCAAAGATTTACTGATCGGTGTAATAGGTGGCGGTGTGGCGGGTGCGGCAATAGGTAAACCCTCTCTCCTTGTCGGAATCGGGTTAACAGGTGCGGGACACTTCACGGACAACCACTTGTTAAAACTGTTCGGGATCGGGCTGATGGCAGCCAATGGCTTCCAAAGATCAAAATCAGTGAACGGACTGGAAGGGCTGGACAAACAAGCTATTCTCAACCGTATACAAGCCTACAAAGACAATTTTTCCGAGAAGCTTTTTATAGACAAACTGACTGGCAGACGTTCTGCTAACACTGAATCTGCAAATGGTATCGGGGAACTCCAGTTCTTCAATTACCCCAACGATGTGAATGGCGCATACGATGAACTGGCAGCCCTTGAAGATCTGGAACAGCAAATCGCACGAAGCGGTATCGACCAGATGCAGGTATCGGGCATGGGAGAGTTTGGGGAGTTTGGAGAATTTGGCGAAATCGGAGAACTGGCATCATTGGACGCATCAGATTTAAAC